>JGI26532J50257_10001660_pt1 | contig 10604 bp, 7 predicted proteins | sample ThiBiot_500_plan_FD_50257 | JGI IMG/M metagenome (IMG submission 50257) | reverse complement strand
ACCAAATGCGATCCAGTACACCGCACCGCTGCCGATGGCTTCGATGATCGCTATGCGGTCATCCGGCTGCCAGCTCGCCGGCAGCGTAAGCGTGATGCCAGCTGTGGTGACCACGTATGCGACTCCAGCAACGCAGACCGTATTGGCCGCAACCTCTTGGCGCGTCAAGCTCGTCGCTGCGCCTGGCGTGGCCACGCCAATCGTCCAGTCCGCACGCGCTGCGCTGCCTTTGTACATGTCCACCGACAGGACCAGGGCGCCGGTGATCACGTTGTAGCTTTGCACGAAGCCCGACATGGTCGTGCCGAGGTCGCCTTGGCTGGTCGCCACAAGGTACATGCCTGGTACGAAGGAGCGGCTGGGCTCAATGACGAAAGTCTTGGAGCCCGCGCTGGGAGCCACACTCGTCGTGCTGCTGGCACGCAGTTGCTGGGTCGCAAATGTTTGGGCCTGGTCACGATAGGCACGGGAGGCATCGCGCGCCTCGGCACTCGCATTGCTGGCCGCAACAGATGTGTCTCGCGCTGCTTCGGAACCTGCCCTGGCCGTTGCCGAATTGACAGCGTGCTGGCCCGAGGTCGTTGCATGCTGGCCCGACGTAGCAGCCGATGCGGCTGACTGACCCGCACTCGCTGACGCCTCCGCCGCCTTGCTTGAGGCTGTGCCCGCGTGGGTGCCTGCTGTGATTGCAGAGGCCGCCGACTGGCCAGCACTCTGCTGTGACGCTTGCCCTGATGTGTATGCGATGAGGGCGTTGTCGTAGTTCACGGCGCCGAGCGCATTGGCCGCGTCTCGGAACTGCGGCAGAGCGCCGACAAAAGCATCACCGCGTTCGTCAAAGTTCTCCGGATCGGCCAGAGTTGGCGGTACCGGAAGCGCCGGGATCGGCGTGGGCTGCTGGGGGGCTGTTGCCATCAAAGCTCCTCTATCTCAATTGATGCTTCTGCGTTATGGACGTTGTCTGGCGTGTACTCCAGGCGCCTATAGACACCAAAGAGCAGAACGCTTTCGTAGTAGGGGCTGCCAGGCTGCGTGGCGAGGCCTACCCAGAGCGCGGGGACGGCGTTGAGGCGGTCTCGCACGCGCCGCAGACGGTCAACGTTGAGGGCCGGCACCAAGAACGAGCCTGAGAACCCGGGCACTGTTCGGCGCTGGATGAGAGATACGCCAGGGCGCAGCGATCCGTCGAACTCGCGCTCAATGCGTGAGAAGTTGGAACCGACGATGCTGGGCCGCCAGCGCAGCTCACCCAGAAACTCCGCGAGCCCAGCGACGATGTACTGCACGCTTGCCCGGCCAGATGCAGGCGTCAACTCAATGTCGATTTCCGCACCAGACAGCGGAGGCAGGCGGACGAAGGCCACGGCCCCGCGCTGCAGGAAAGGCGCCGTGAACCACTCGTACCAACCACGCACCTCGCGGCGCAGCAGCTTTTCGACCTTGGGGCCGAAGATCACCTGGCCGCCGCTACGCACCGTAATCCGCGCCTGCTGTCCGATCACACCATAGAGCCCCAACGTGTCTACGCGCTTCCCAACGCGCAGCGTAATGCGCAGGGGTAAGCCTCCGGTCTGCGTTGTGGGCGTCGACTCGGTGTAGACAAACGCCGCGAACTTGTTGCATGCCCGCGTGTCCTGCCAGGTGTTGGGGTCGCTTTCGGGCGGTAGCGCGCCTGCGGCGTCGGTGCCTGCCGTGATGCGCTTGTAGACGCGCCGCGTCTCCGCCCGATGGCACAGCTCATCCTTGGCCCACGTCTGTTGAGCGGACCAGAGCCTAGTCGGGTCCATCGCCGTGACGCTGTGCGACACGATCTGAGAGTCCGAGACTGGATAGGGTTGGATAGCACGAAAGCTCATTGAAGTCGTCCTGTCACGCTGAGTTCGAGTTGTCCACGAGCCACCGCTTCGAGCACTTCCCGCGAACGTTGGCCATCGCCGGCCACCCGCGCCAACAGCTCACGCAAGAGCCGGTTCTCCTGCAGCAACTGTGAAAACAAGGCCTCCAATCGGGAGAGATCCATACCTGATCCCTGGCCGCCCAGCATGGAACGAGTCTGCTCGGCGCTCCAGTAGCGGGCGGGGCCAGTCAGTTCCAGCTCAGGGCCACGCTCGCCCACTAGGCGGATGCCACCCCAGTGCTGACCACCCTCTGCGAAAGCCGGAATGCCGTTGGTGTCGAACCAGTTGCGCCAATCGCGCTCGTATAGGCCCGACAAGTCGGCCAAGTCTTTGGGACTGAGGTTGTTGTCTTTGATCCACTGATTCAGGCCAGCAGCGTTGCCGGTGCCATCGAACTGGTGATAGCCGTCGTACAGCTTGTCGAGTTCGCTGACACGGCCGGGATCGGTGATGCCCTCGTACCAGGTATTGCCCGAGCCATCGGGCCTGGGCTGCACATACTTCGGCGGATCTTTTGGCGTCGTGTCGGGCACGCCCCCCGGCCCCAACACAGCCCCTCCGTCGTCCTTGCCAGTACCCGTCCCGGGCTTTTTGTTGGGGAACAGCAGCGCTTCCAGCTTGCCGATGGCGCCCACCACGCTCAGAGTGGCGTCAATGTTTTTTGTGGTGCCGTCGATCTGCTTGCGCCAGTAGTCGAGGGCCTTGTCGTTCTGCGTGATCTGGCGCTCGATCCCCTCGGCCGTGCGCTGGGCGTCCGTGACCTGCTTGCCGCCCAATTCTTCAATGCCCGCCAACTTGTTCGCCAGGGCCAGCTGCGCGCGCTCGTAGTCCTGTACCGAGGCAAACGAGGCCTCGGTAATGCTGGACTGCGCAGCCGACATGGCTTCCGTCAGCGCTGTGCTATCCATCGGCAACGCCGCACCGGCGCGCAGCGCTGCCAGGGCGCTGTCGATGGTTGCCATGGCCTGGCGGGCCTGGATCTCAGCCGTGGCCTGGACGTTGCCGCGCAGCTCGCGTACAGCGCTGCCTGCCGCCTCGACCACGCTTGTGAGCGAGTCTTGGACTGCACGTACATCCTCCAGACGCTGCTGCAGGCCCTCACGCTCACGTTCAACAGCAGCCTGCAGGTTCGCATACGCAGCATCGATTGCAGCTTTGCGTGCGTCCTCTTCTTTCTTCTTCGCTTCCTCCGCCGCCTTGGCCTTGGCGGCCGCCTCTTTCTCGGCGGCGGCTGTGACCTCTTCGGTGGTCTTCGTGACGGCCTTGAAAGTGCCATTGAGCTTGAGCAGCTCGGCGGCCGTCTCTGCTGAGCTTTTACCCGTGCCGCCCACGGAGCCGACGACCTTGTCAATGCCGGCGCCGAAGTCATTCAAATTCCCACCGCTCTTGAGCAGCTCATCGATCTCAGCCGTCATCTTCGCTGCCAAGCCAGAATCGACATGGCCTTCACCCGAAGTTACGGTCTTCACGAAGTCAGCGAAGGAGCCCGTGGTCTTGCCGTTGCGGAAATCCGCCAGGTCGGATTCGGAGAATGCACTGAGCTGGTCCTTCAGTACCTTGCTGCGCGCCTCTTCACCGCTGGCCGCCTTGAGCTTGTCTTCCACCACCTTGCGGAACTGCGCCTGGGCGTCGTCAGCGTCCAGATCGATGTTGACGCCCAAATCCTTGAGCTGCTTGTCCAGTTCCTTTTTTGTGGCCGTCTTGCGTTCGTCTTCGCTGTAGAAGTTCTGGTAAAAGCTGCCGGCGTTGGCATTGAGCGCCTCGATCCCACCCGAGGCCTTGATCAGCGCCTCGAATGCCAGGTCGGTCATGTCGGCAAAGCCGGTGATCTTCTTGCCCAGCTCTTCAAAGGAGCGGCCGATCAGCTCAATGGTCTGAAAAGCCGCCTGCAGCGCTTCAACGTTCGGCTCCTCGCCCACGGAGTCCAGCGTGGTCCGCATCCAGCTGGGCAGATCCGCCTTCTTGAGTTCGGACACCAGCAACGAGCCGAACTGCCCCATGTATGCCTTGTAGGCTTCCTCGGGGTTGCTTCCCAGATTCCGATTCTCAAAGCCGCCCAGGACCTGGCCCGTGATCTTGTCGATGATCTTGGCGTAGCCATACGAGTCTTCATCCTTGTAGCGGCCATTGACCGCAAAGCCACCGACCAGGTCGATGTCGCGCACACCGCCCTTGGCGTAGTTGCCCAGGTTTCCGTACAGCGCAGATAAGCCATCCAGGCTGCCCTTGAGGTTCTTCTCCAGCTCGGCGTTGTGACGCTTGGTCAGGTCGTCGTACCAGTCGCCGCCAGCGCGGTCGAACAGGCGTTCTGCGGCCTTGTCATTGCCCACGCCCGATGTGCTGTAGGCCGCGCCGCTGTGGTTCGCGCCCCGCGACCCAAAGGCTCCGCCAAGAGCGAGGGCCGCTATTCCGCCCAGCGCCCAGCCCCAACCCGGGATAGCAGCGAACAGGGAGGACATGCCACCCGCCCCTGCGCCGGCCCCAGCACCGATACCCGCACCGAGAGTGCCGGCCCCAGCGCTGGTGGCGGTAAGCCCCAGGCCCCCTCCGCCCACGAGTCCAAAACCCGTCCCGGCAGCGCCCGTAAGCCCCAGCCCAGCAGATGTGCTTGCAAGCGCCAATCCAGAGCCTGCCCCAGCAGCAAGGCCCGTCCCCAGGCCCATACTCGTCGCACCACCCAGCCCGAGCCAGCCACCAATTTGCCTCGCGGCCGTGCCCCACAAGCTGTTGCCCGTCACTAGCGAATACAGGCTGCCGGCATTACTCGCCATGCCGAGCAGGCCAGAGCCACCTCCTCCTCCGCCTCCACCAGCCGCTGAGCCGAAGATTGATCCGATCACGCCCTGAATCGCGGCGATCACAGGCACGACGAGGGGCTGCGCGAAGGCCTTGTACAGTTCGTCCGCCACTGTAGTTTTGAACGACGTGGCGAGGCTCTTGGTGAAGGCTTTCCAGGTCTCCTCACCTCCATTGACCATGTCCGCAAAGCCCTTGCGGAAAATCTCGTTGATCTGGTCCACGGACTTGGCTGACTCGCGGACAAAGACGCGATTCGCCGCATCCGCCTGGGCTTTGGCTGCCTCGGCCGAGGCACGCTCTTTCAAGCGCTGTGCTGCCGCTGCATCGTTGGGGTTGGCAGCATCGATCTGCTCCAGCTGCTTCTTCAACTGGATAGCGATGCGGTACTGCTCCAGCGCAATCTCGCGGTCGCGCTGCGACATCGCCGCAAGCGACTGTTCAAACTGGGTGGCTTCGCTGGCTTCCCTGACCGAGCGCGCATAGTCCTCGACCATCCGCGCCGACTCGTTGTATCCCTGGACCTTGGCGCCCTCCCGCACCGCTGCAGCCTGCGCACGCAGCGCGTCGCCGGCACGCTTGGACAGGTCGATACCGTCCATGGTGCGAGCCTGTGCTTCCAGTTGGGCAGCCGTGTCTTCCACACGCGCCTGGCGCAATGCCCCGAGTGCCGCGCCGGTTTGCCCAATTTCAAGCGTGTCCAGCTTTGCCAGGCGCAGGCTCTCTTGCGCCTGCTGAGCATCACGTTGCTTGCCGGTGATGCGTTGCTCCAGCGCCTCGGCTGCCTGCGCATCAAGTTCCCGCTGTTGGCGCTCGGCTGCAGCCTCAATGCTGATGCGCTTTTGAGCCAGCTTAGCCAGTTCGCCCTGCAGGTTGGCCTGTTCCTTGGCCGACTCCTTCTTGCCCTTGATCAGCGCCAGTTCGGCCAGCAGCGCGGCCCGCTGCGCGTCGATGTCGGCGAGCTGCAGCGCCGTGCGTCGCTCCAGCGCATCGGAGTCGCCAAGTGCGCCATCCTTGCGCAGCGCTTCGATCTCGGCCAGGCTTTCTGCAGTCTGGGCCGCGAGCAGTTTGTACCCGTGCTTTGTCGCGGCAATCTCGGCGTCGATGCCATGGGATCGCGCCGATACCGCGCCTGCGCTCAGCGCCTTGATCTGCTTGTCGCGCTCGTCGGCCAGCGACTTCTCGTTTTGCTCCTGCTCCTTTTGGAGGGCACCGATTTTCGCGCTGCTGACACCGTCTTTCTCCAGGGCCTTCTTGTAGGCTTCCCAACTCGCTTTGGACGCAGCCAGCTTGTCGTTGTAATCGGACTGGATCGCAGACGCCGTCTTGACGCCATCATTGGCTTTGCGCCAGGCCTGCTCGGAGCCCGACACCGTCAGCGTCAGTTCCCCGGTCTGCGTGGACGCGGCCTTTGCAGCCTTCTCAGCAGCGCCCAGTGAGCCCGACAGCGCATCGATTTCGGCGTTGGTGGCCCGCAGCTTGGAGTCGAGGCCTACCTGGTAGTCGTTGCCGAACAGCAGCCCCATGAGGCCACCATCTTTTTTGTCGAGCAACAGCTCGTCACGCTGCTCCTTCAGGTTTTCGATCTGCCCACGCAGCCGCGCGAGGTCGCGCTCCTCAGCCTGTGTACCGTTGGCAAGTGCCGAGTCAACACGCTCCTTTGACTGGCCGACCTTGGCGACCTTGGACGCTTCCCAGCTCGCTTCAACGAGCTTTCCAATCAGGACCGTGAGGGCCGCGATAGCGATCCCCACAGGGCCGCCCAAGGCACCCATCACCGTACCGAACGTGCGGCCTGCCAGCGAGGCAGCGCCCTGCGCTGCGGCTAGGCGCCCCGTCGCAGCCGTGGCCGCTGTCTGCGCAGCGGTCGACGCAGTCGTCGCCGCAGCAATGGACGCCTGCACGCCCGCCTGCTGCCGGCCCAGGGTAGCCAGTTCTGTCAGCAATGCGGCATGCCGGGCCTGGGCGGCCGTTAGCGTCTGCGTGCCTTCGCGCACCAGGGCCAGGGCCATGCTCTGCGCGCCAGCGGCACGCGCCGCAGCAATCTGCGCCTCGGCCTGCGCCATGGTGGCCCGTGTGGCGTTCATCTTGGCGACCACTTCGGCACGCGCGACCACAATGGCTTCCTGGGTGGTCTGCAGCGTGGCGATCTGGGCAGCCTGCGCCACGACCTCACCGCGTGCACGGGCGGCGTTGGCCTCCAGCTCGGCGAGATAGGCGGCAACCTTGGCCCGAGAAGATGCCACGACCTGCACGTTGCCCGAGGCCTCGGCCGCCTCCTGCACCGCCAGCAGGCGCGATGCCTGTGCGGCCTCCCTCTTGGCTGCAACGGCAGTGACCATCTCCGAAATGAACGTGCCGATTTTCACGGCGCCATAGGCCGTAGCCAGCGCCATGATGGCCGAGCGGTGTTCCCACACCACAGAGATGCCAGCCCGCCCCATCGCAGCCGCATCGGCCAGTCCCTGCGAGAAGCTGCGAATGCTGTTGACCAGCGCAGGATTCAGCGCAACGTTCTTGTTCGCATCGAAGGTCACGAACAGCCGGGAGACGTCATCCAGGGCCGTCTTCGTGGCTTCGATCAAGGGATTCATGCCCTCGGCCGCGACGCGAACGGCGCCCTCTTTAACGCTGTCGAGCTTTCCTTTGAGCGTGTCATTGAACGCATCGCTGGAAGCCTGAAAGCCCTGCAGGCGATCCATCAGGAACTTGAACAGCCCCTCGCTGGACGCCTTGGCCTTGGCGATATCCGAGTCCTTCAGTCCAAGCGCTGTAGCCAGTGTGGAGCTGGCGGGCGTGATGCCGCCCGCGACCAGGTCGCGCAGTTCCTGCACGACCTGGCCCGCATCCAGCCCCATGCTCTTGACCGCATTGGTGCCCACCACCGTCAGCTGGCGGATCTCCTCCATGTTCATCTTGGCGGCCAGGCCGGGCGCGAGCAGCGCCTGGAAAACTTGGGTCAGTTCCTGGCTGCTGGCCGCCGTGCGCAATGCATCGTCGTTGAGCTTGCGGATGTACTCGCTGGATATCTGCAGCGCTTTGTTGTAGTCGGTCTGCTGGCCGTTGATGGCCGTCATGCTCCCCAAGATGCCGGCCATGCCGACCTGGCTGACTTCCAGATTCTTGGAGTAGTTGAATGCTTCGCGCGGCAATGCGCTGATGGCGTCGCCAATCGCGCTGATGGAGCTGCCAACGATATGCAGGCCCGCTGCGCCCTGGATGATGTCGCGCACGGACATATTGACCCGGGCCAGGCTGCGTGTGGCCCGTTCCGCGCCCTGCTCCGCGCGGGCGCCCAGGTTGTCGAACTCACGGCCGGCGCGGGGCAGCTCAGTCGTCACCGACTGGGCGTCCACCGTCATCTTGATCCCGATTTGCCGCACCGCGCTCATATCGTTTACAGTCCCATTCGTATGTTCAAAGTCATCGCACTGTTCCTGGCTGGTCTCTTCGTGACCGCCTCGACCCCCTATGCAATGGGGTGGTGGGTTGCGCTGTGGGCCATCGGTATTCCCGCCTGGCTGGCTTACTGCCTGGTGCGCGGATAAGAAGGCCGGCTCTGCCGGCCTTTTCCTTACCGATTGAGCAGATTCACCGTCTCAACCTCCAGCACCTGCAGCTGCGCGAACACCTCGCTTTCCAGCTCAGCCGGCACCTGGTACTTGCGCATCACCACCTCCACCCCCGCATAGTTCAGGCCCTCCCACACAGGGGGACCGCCGAAGCCCCTGGTCTTGACCCACTGCGTGCCGCAACCGAGGTACACGTTCCAGGCCAGCGCATGCTCCGGCCATAGCTCGTAGTCCTCCGCCGTGATCCGCTGCACTTGCCTGGGGATGAGCTGGTCGGGATCAATGCCCAGCGGCCCGCACTGCGCGCGCAGCTCGTCGTCTACGACGTAGCGGTCTGCGCTGTCGAGCCCGAGGTGGTGCTGGACAGCGCCACGGAGTTTTTTGTAGCGGCATCCCGCTGGTGCACGTTCATGCCGTCGAACCACACCACGGCCATGGCCTGCTCCAGACCCGGGTACACCTCTTCCGTGGCCCGGCGCTCTTCGTGGCTGTAAGGCACGGGGGAACCGTCCTCGCCAGTCATCCCGCCCCAGCCCACGACCACCTCGTCCAGCAATTCGGGGATGGTCAGGCGCTTGACCTCTTCCGCGCCATCGGCACCCGTGGACTTCTTGCCGACGACCACAAGCTCATTGATCTCATCGCGGCGCGACTTGGGCAGGCGCTTGAACTCCACGCTGAACTGATGTGCCGCGAACTGGCCGCCGTCGACGGGCAGGTACAGCGTGGCCGGAACGGAAATAGTGGGCTTGAGGCCGGAAATCTTGACTGCCATGGTTTTCTCCTTGGGGTGTAAAAAAGGGGTGCGCTCAAATCTCAATGGACCACTCGTCATTGCCGGCGTCCGAGGGGATGAAGGACAGCGGGATGGTCACCATCTGCACGCCGTCGCTGTCGTTGAAGGTGGGCTTGCCGACCTGGGCGCGGGCGCTCTTGAAGCTGACGGTGTTGGTCGTTCCCTGCCCATGCTTGAGTGCGATGGGCACGATGGCGCTGGCACGCGCCAGGCCGATCCAGTCCTTGGCGGCAACGCTGGTGTTCTCGAAGGTGACGCTGCCTGTGGACTTGCGGTCCGTGATCTCCACGGTGTCCACGTTCATCAGGTCGCGCTTGACCACCTGGTTGCCGCACTTGAAGCTGAAGGCGCTGCAGGCCACCGACAGGCCGTCGACGCTGAGCGTGGTGTTGGCCTTGTTCACGCCTAGCGGCGCGACGAAGGCGCTGTAGTCGACAGCAGGCAGGGGCGCATCGATGGCGGGGACAAACGAGCCCGTGAACTCGAATTTCCATTTGGGGATGGCCTTGGCATCGGTGCTGAAGTCGACCTCGCCGCGTGCGCCGTGCATCTTGTAGAGCGTGCCGTCCACGTTGCCGTAGATGGTCACGCTCTCAATGCCATCGGTCACAGGCGCAAAGACGGTCTTGGCCCCGGCCTGGTTGGTGGCGCTCATGGCGCAGGCGCGCAGCAGATCGGTCACACCAGGCAGATCGCCGGCAGCGGCCACGCCAGCCAGCTCCACCGAGAAGGCCATCTTCTGGTACTCAGTCACCAGAGTGCTGCCGCTGGAGCCGAAGAAGGGGCGGATGTTGTTGCGCTCGACCACATCGCCCTCGATGGGGGTGAGGGTCACGTCGCTGACCAGCATGGCGTTGGCCGCCAGGGGTACGACCCCCGTGCCGACAACGGTTTCAACCAGGGCCAGGATGGCCATCTTGCGCATGAGCTTTGCTGCCATTTGCTTTTCCTTCAGTGAGTGATTGCAGATTCGCCGTCACCAGGCGGCACTTCGTGGGGCTGCCTGGTTCGGCCTACGAGTTCCAGCTCCGGCCCACGGTCGCCGACAAGCGCGACACGCCAGAGGCCACCGCGCTTGGGGTTCGGGATCGCGGGCGCCGGGTTCGAGGGACTCGCCGTGGCATCAACCAGGGCAGTGCCAGCTCCATCGACAGCGGCAGGGGTGCCGGCCGTGGACGGCTGCGCGGCCTGCGGGACTTCTTGGTCTTGGGCTTGCGCCCCTTGCGCAGGCTCGGGTGCAGTGGTGGGTTGGGCATGGGTGGCCTTCTTGGTCACAGGTAGCTCCAGGTCTTCAGTTGCAGGACAACGGAGTGACAAAGCACTCCCGCGAAATTGACAGGCCCGGCGTCGGTGACTTGCACACCGTCCGCGTCGTCACCCAGCGGCCCCGGCTGGCACACGCCGCCCAGAGTTGGGTCAGCGCGTACCAGTGCGCGGAACTGCTCGACCAGGTCATCGAGCACCAGCTCGGTGGCATCGGCGTCTGTAAAAGCCATGTAGCCGCGCACCGTCCAGGTATGGACGTTCACAGAGCGGCCCACG
>JGI26532J50257_10001624_pt1 | contig 10731 bp, 9 predicted proteins | sample ThiBiot_500_plan_FD_50257 | JGI IMG/M metagenome (IMG submission 50257) | reverse complement strand
AAAAAAAAATTCTCTTGCTATGCCTCTCTCTGTCTCTCTCGTTCGTACGCTCGTTTGAGCGCATAAGATATATCAAGATAACAATTCAGTTGCTGCTTTTTTTTCCCTATTCACAAATTCTTCTTCAATTTTTTTTTCTTGTTTCTTCATTAATCTAAATTCAAATCATCTTCAATATTATATTAATACAATTCGAAATGCAAATAAATCAATGATTTTATCATGAATTCAATTTAATATATAGATATACATATCGATTAGGTAAATGAAATGAAAGAGAAAAAAAACGATAGAATGATGAAATCCTATGAGATTGGCATGTAAAATTCACTTCTTTTTCTTTTATGAATTTACGTATGCGTTGATGACTGACACGTAACGTATCTATGCATTTGCATAATAGTGATAAGCGTTCACGTAGCCTCTTACGAATGTTACACATGCATTCTTTCATTTTTTTTGAATCGATTGCATATATAGTTGTGTGCGTATGTGTGTATGTGTGTGTATANGAGAGCATGAAGCGTGTAAAAATGTTTGAATGAATTTGATACATATGTATGTCTGTACATATGTATTTGTATTTATATAAACAATATTTTAATTGATGACGGTGACACCGAAGGAAGTCCGAGAACTGCTTTTCTTCTTTGTCATCTTGAACATATGTATGTATGTCACTTCATTATTTCCTCCTCCTATTTACAGAAGAAGACGACGACGTCGAGACCCGAAACAAGAGAAAACGAACAGCAGACTGTTGTATGTGTGCGCGTGTGTGTGTGTGTGTATGTATGTGTCTGTGACCTATCCGGTATAGTATATATATATGCACGTAGAACATACCAANATAAATGGGATCTCTTTATGCTACAGGCATAGTTGTCCAACTAAGAAACAAAAAAAAAGGAACAAGAGAAGAGAAGCAAAGAAAAGGCACATCATTCTTTGTTTATCGACAGACGCCGGTCGAAACTAAGAAGAGACGAGAAAGAAAATATCTGCCAGATATACGCCTCCATCATACTTCCATTCTGTCTACTGACATTGGTATCAGATGATGCCAACGCTGCCACCTAACATGCCAATAGTTCTATACGAATAGATCAGATCAAATCAGCTCGAGATTGTATAGATCGTCTCCATATGAAATACAACTNCTATTATACTCATCATCACTTGCCATTGTATTGGCGTTTCTATTGCTTTTTTATGATTGTTGTCGTCTAATCGATGCAAAACTCGTATAGAACATTATGAGATAACTATCGATGCAGCGTTGATCATCCTTATTTATTATTATCATTATTCTTACTATGTTGCATCGTTTTGCTCTCCAAAAACGGGCAGAATAAGAAGAAGAAAAAGAACAAGAATAACGAGAAAGAGAAGACAAGTACGTTTTTTGCTGCTTGTTCTTCTTTTTTTTTCTTCGATTACTTCGTACGAGAAAAATCGACGACAGTAATAATACAAACAACCAGTTGGTAGGTGCTTTTCATATTACTCATTCGGTCGATTTCTTCTTTTCATATACATATATATATATATATGTATATATATTCATTCATAGTCGTTTTCTCTTGTTCGTATTACTCTCCTTCTTCTTCATTTTTTTTCTTCATTGCTCATTGTCTTGAAATCTATATCGATGAAAAGTATGTACATATATCAAGAGAAAAAGAAAAAGTACCGAATGTGAATCAAGAGTAGAATAAGTGATACCAGACAACAATAATAATAATAACGAAGATAGATTGTTTAGATTAGACAAGTTTATTTCTTTTTTAGTTCTTCTTTTTGTTGTTGTTTGTTATTTCATAAACTAATATGAATTCGTATCGTTTGTCTTCTGTCTCTCTCTCTCTCTATATATATATATTTTTATTTTATTTTATAGAAACGTTTTGTTTATTGTCATCATGTTCTCGTTTCTGAAAAAGAAGTAAGCTATAAACATTTATTTAAATATTCTCTTCAATGAATTATTTTGATTAGAAAAATAAAAAAGTCCGATGTTCCTACACAACAAGATCAGCACGAACAAGACAAACAGCAGCAGCAGCAGCAGCAACAACAACAACAACAGTCTCAACAAACTCCCATTAGAAATGAAAATAAAGAAAATCTTTTGAATAAATCGGCTAAACAACAGTATCAACGTGAACAAGAATCGGGTGGTTTTAAAATATCTTCACATGATAAACATCGTTCAACATTGCATGCAACACCAGATCAAACAACTAAAATTCATGTCGATGTTACACAGAATCCATCTGATAAATTATTACTTACGTGCGATTCAAGCGAACCAAGTCCCCGTGATCTAACTGATACTGTTCTATCTAGTTTACCAACTCATAAAGTATGTTCAAACAAATNTCTGATTTGAGCGTGTCTTTATTTGAACAAGAAAATATTCTAGACAAAAACATCTTCGTCTATTTCTTCTTCGTCATACGAAAATCGAAAGGTGATTGCGAGTTTGAAAGGTTTCGAGCAACTAAAATTCTAATACGCTCTTATATCATTACCACTTGACTAATAAAACATTTCGAGTGTTGACATTCGTTGTAGACAAAATTGAAAATACAAATACAATCAATTTGCATTCATTTTCTTCTTNTTCTGTGTTTTTTTCAAGAGCTATAATGTGACAACAACAGGCACAACATCGCCAAGTCAAATTGGTGCAAGTGATCTCAATCGAATTCTAACATCTGGTTATATCAATGGCGAAGAAAATATGGGTTACATGAAACGAGCTGGTGATCATATCGCTTCACATACAAAATCGCCCCATTTTCATCGTCCAAGTAAACTAATCGGTTCCGTTCTTTTTTTCTTCTTCTTCTTCTGTTGATTAAAAAACCTCGAACGAGTATTCTCTTGAGTTTAGTTAGTAAGACAACACTTGTCGTTATCCGAGGACAAAAAACGATTGAATATACAGTTGGGAGATGAATAAGATTTGCTTGGATGATCGATTTCGTTGTGTAACGAAGGATGAGAGCGAACAGTAATGACGCAAGAAACAGGCCACAAAAAAAAGCTACTCAATACAATAATTATTTGTTTCGCTTGAAAGGTGACGATGAAACTTCTGTTACTGCCTTGCCTTTGCAATGACGATGATATCGATTACATGGCTTAACGAGAAAAAATGTGAAGGAGAAACTAGAAGAAAAAAACGCGACACAAAAGAGCAAGAACGATTGAGTAATCAGCAGGTGGACACGCCCTTTATTCTTCATTCAATGGTTTCATTTTGAACTGTATATATGATACGTACGCCTTCATCCGATTATAGGATTCAATCANTNTTTTTTTCTTTCTTTCTTTCGTTCTTTCTTGCTCATATGTTTCCACAGTTGAGAACGCATGAAAAAAAATTAGATAGAAAGAAGAAGAAACGAGCTAGNCTCGGAACGAACAATTGTTGAAGACGAGAGAGAGGAAAGATATACGCGTGTAGNCAACCGGATGACCTTGTTATGGTGGAACAGAAGAACAAGGCATATTGAAGTGCTTTCGATACGAGAGCTCAAAAATAGAGACGATGATGAACGTCATAGAAAACATGCTTAATAAATAAAATATAGAGTTGTAAAAGAACGAAAAAAAGAAAGAATCAGAGAACGAGAAAGAAGGAGAAAGAAATTGGTAAAAAAAACGGCGAGNAGGACGACGACGACGAGGAGAAGTATAGAAAGAAATAGAGAAGAAAAAACAATTTTGTCTTCTGTCGATCAGTGCGAAAGTGCTATTAACATTGGAACGATCAGAAGACGACGAGGACATAGTATACTTCAAACAATCGACAATGTTGATGCTTCACCAGCCGCATCACTATCAACAAATGGCTCTACGAAAAGAAATGGGTAGGACATTAATCTTCGAAGATTTTGTCTCATTATTGAATGCAATTGAAAAACAACAACAGGATTCTATTAGTCCTGTCATGTGTCGATACAAATAGCGATTTTTCTTCTAGTTTTTTTTTGCCCCTCTTGCTTCAATTAGACAGATAGAGAGGATCGTAATTCAATTATATCCGTCAGTCTCATATTCAGGATACATCTGCACGTATGCACATTGTTCACTTGATCACAGTATATAGTCAATTTTACAGATGATAAATGCGATTGATGATGCAATTTAAATGAACCTCTCGCTCTCGTTTCCCCCTCTGTCTCCTTCTCATCGAAAGGTCCAAAAGCAATTGCTAAGTGGCACATTGTCTGCAGGCGATCATGATACATATACGACCGTCTAATCGGCTCTACGTGTATATATGATAGGAAGAAAGAGTATATACGTATATATCTCTCTGTATATATACATATATCTTCTCGTCTGTTTATACGTCACGTAAAGGGCCTTCTTTTTATATTTGATTGAGATTAGGAAAAAAGCAAAAAGAAAAAGAAAATTTCCGTCAATTGTTATCTGACTGCTTTTCAATATGATTTTTGACTAATACCAGAAATACGAGACGACATATGTTAAATATCACAGTTGAATAATAAAATCTCAGATTAAACCATACATACCAAAAGAAAAATGACATTGAATAGAAGAACAAGACGACGACAATAATGATGATGATGAAAAGTTCATTGACATGTTTTTTGATTATGTTTTTTAGTCGGCTTTTCATACAATCGAACACAAGCATTCAGTTTACCAGGAACCAAAAAAGGCATGAAAGCCTTAGTCACTGGTCAGTTGAAAACCTATTATTTTGTCCATCATTCAAGTTTGTTTTGTTTGTCTTCTTCTAAAGGTCAAACACGAATTCGTAAAATCCATTGTTCTGTACCTCCGACATCATCTCCCCTATCGACACAATCAATAGCTTCGACAACCAAAACATCATCACGTACATCGGGATCTCCAGCTCGTCCACAAGACACATCTGCCGATGACGAAGCTATCGTTCTCTCGCGTTATTCAGGTGGTTTCATACCTGATCCAACAGCTCCGAAAAAAATCGAATCCCTCGATTGGCCAGCACCTATTGCTATTCAAGCCGTGCCTGAACTCATGAAATCTCATCGTAGTCGAAGCGAATCTCGCACTGAATCTCGTTCACATCGATCTCAACATCACAGTCAAACCGCACCTACTGCACATACATTATCACCTTCATCGCCTGTTCCTACAATCATCGATCAACAGCAAACGCTAACCGATGACATAACAATAACAAGTGCAAATTTCGATGACGATGACGAAACAACTGATAACGAACTTCGTTACGATCCACAATTAGAAAAAGATATAACGATTATGACCAAACTAAAAGACACATCGGGCATGGCACATGCTCTACTCGAAGATCTACGTACGCAAGAGAAATTTATCGCACGACAATTACCACTCGATCCATGGAAAGCATCACGTTCGCCGTCGGCAGCTGTCGAACCACCGCGACGTTGCCGTTTCGATTCACCGAAATTTGCGTCACCATCACGACGTGTTCATACACATTCATCATCAACAACGAACGCCGATGATAGTATTGCGGGCCTATCAACATCGATATCGACGACACCCGCCGGTGGAAAACGTGTTACCCTACCGAGATATCAACAACAAGGTAAGCAAAAAATCGAACGAAAATCGAGCTTTTCCTATTGCTTGTTCTCTCTCGTTGCTCATACAAACAAAATCGAACAATTTAGGTCCTATCGCTTATGATTTCGTCAGAAGATCACCAGGTTTGATCAGATAAATCCAAATTTTGATCTTATTCATGCACTTATTCATGCATCGTTTTCCCTTTTTTCTCATCTTTATACTAAAACCAAAAAAAAAATATATACAGCTTTTTCTTTTTATTTTCTGTCTTCGCNTCTTATTCGATAAAACCTTGACTTTTGATTTTTAGCTCTTCGACCAGGTTATGGTTTAACATTATCACCTAAAGCTCAAACATTACCAACTTGTCTCGATATGCAAAGAAGTTGCGATCTAGATTCAACGGATCTCGGTACGACTACTTCATATTGTAAATTACTTTCGTTTAAATAAAAACAAAATCGATAAATTCAATTTCGTTCTTTCATTCGTTTAGATTCACATGATGGTGATCACAACAAATCAGTAAAAGTATGTAGTTTCATTTTTCGAATTTTCATTTCATTTTATTTGACTNGTCTTTTGGTTAGACAATCGATGTTGGCGGTGGCGGTGATCGTCGATATATTGAATCTCAACATGCGCCTTCAACACGTTCGGCACCGACAATAATGAACAATCCAAAATTGTATCCATATGAACAATTAAAAGTTAGTTCAAAGCAACGTTTACCGTCAGATGTTGATCGAGATCATCTAGAGGTATTTTGTTTGTTCTTTTGAATGAAACTATTTTCGTATTTGTTTTCTTTCAGCGTCATCTGTCTGATAACGAATTTCATACATTATTCCAAATGGCACGATCTGATTTCTATCGTTTGCCCGATTGGCGTCGAATAGATCTCAAAAAACGCTTTAAACTTTTTTGATGACGACAATTTTCGTTCAAAAAACTAATCAATCTATCTCATTAGATCGTTTTTTATCCCGAGAATGCTTTCTGCTTTATTGTAGATGCGCTGCATTGCGTGTGTGTGCGTGTATTATTTCTTTCATTCGTTCTATTTTATTTTATTTTATGTGCGCGTGTATACATATGAGAAACATTTATCTATTGAAAAAAAACGCAAATTCAATTGTTTTTTGTTTTGTTTTGTTTTTTTTTGTTTCTTTTCTCGTTGGTTTGTTGTGTCAGATTGAAAGATAAAAACGCGGGGAAAGAGTTTCTTTTCTGATTGCCTTATGAACAAAATTAACCAAGACAATAACAAAAAAACAGCAACAAACATTTTCTTTTGCTAACATTACTTTTATTAGTTCTTTCTCTCTTTCGTTCTTTTTTGTTTGTTTGGGTGTTTCCTTTTTCTTTTCTTGTTTCTTTCGTTGTTGTTGTTTTCTTTTATGCCGGACGAGAAGAAAAAAAAAACGAGAAAGGAAAAATTGAAATATGAATATATTAGATATCATTTTGTATTTTTTTCTTTCTTTTTTACTTGATTAACCTTGGCTATTTGCAATGGAAAATAGAAACTAGCATGTAAAAATAATAATAATAACAAATTGTTTCGTTCCGTTTCGATAATAATCATCATCTTTTCGGTATTCTCAAGAGATAAACAAAGAATTCCATCAAACCATAGGAATGAAGTTTGCTCGATATCGAATCAAATGTATGCAGAACTCGATCCATTAGTCGTAGTAAACAAACGACCATGACATTATTCTATTTGCCGAAAAGTTGTTTTTTTTCTTATATTAATCCATTTCGATATATATAATCGAATGAGTTGAATTATTAGTTTTTAATTGAGATATGCATGATTGAAATAGATGAAGAGATGAGCTTTTAATCACTCATTCATCATTTAAATATAAACAGTGAACAAGTCGAAGAGGTTAGATGAAAGATAAATATGACAATCATCTTTCATTGATTAGTATATCAAAAGGAGAAGAAGAATTTTCTATATTTTTCGTAGATCAGTTATTAGAATAATGGTGTTTCATGATGCAAGCAAATCTATGCTAAGAATAACTGAACGCAAGATCTTTCTTTTTAATTTGAAAACTGAATAATAATTAGTTAGTTTTAAAAATAGATTAGTTTCAATTTCGAGATTAAAATCAAACGTACGTATTCATTGATAATATTTCTCATGCTAAAATTTTAATTATTGAAATAGAAATCAATGACGTCAATGTTATGTTTGTTTCTGAAAGAATGCGGAACTGAGGTATATTTAAGATAATATGGAATCTTAAGTATTATAGTCTACTATCAATGTATTTTTAGATGCTAATGAACGTTCTAAATTTATTATTTCATCAGGTTCGAGTGATCAATTAGAAAAGTTTTAATATGCAGATTTTATATTAAAAGTCAAACGATTGAACAAAAACAAAATTAGATCGAATTGTATTCAATTGATCTTTGACATGAATAAATAATTGTACACTCATTACTAATTTTTTTTAATAGAAAAAAAAGCTATATTAAATATGTTGAAGAAATTGTCAACTGAATAATAAAACTAATTACCAAACAAGATTGAACCCATTCAGTACTCTTATCTTTCTCATAAACAATGCCTATATAGTAGAAAGAAAATGTCGAGAAACTTCCGTTTCCGTTGATTAGTTTAAATTTCAAAAGCTAAGATATATTTTTATCAAATAAACAAAATCTAAATTAGAGGAATTTGCTTTTTTTTTTACCTTGATACAATTTATTATTGACAGAAAAGATTAAAACGAATGACAAAAAAAAAAAGAAATGGAACATTCACAACTAAAAATTGTTTTTTTTCTTTTATATTACACATGAATTAAATTTCGTTTTGTGTTTGTTTTTGTTCTTCTTCTAACAACACCAACCGTTCGATCGAGAAGCATTTGACATATTATACGAATTATCTCGATTATTATTCGTTGATGACATACCCGGTATTTTCATCATATCATTGAGTGAAAAATGGCCATTATGAGCAGTTTTTCGCGTTAATTCTTTATCTAATAGAGCTTGAGCTGTAGCCATAAATGCTAATTCAACATTTTGACCTGTTTTAGCTGATGTTTCAAGAAAACTAACTTCATAGTCACGTGCTAAACGTTCGCCAGCTTCTCTCGAAACAACACGTTGCGATTTATCAATTTTATTTCCAATTAACATTATGATAACATCATCATGAGCGAATTCTTTTATTTCACTTAACCAAGCTGAAATATTTTCGAATGATGAATACGATGTCACATCATAGAGTAATAATAGTGCATTCGCATCACGATAATACGAATGTGTCACAGAACGAAAACGTTCTTGACCAGCCTGAAAACAAACCAAAAACGTTTTAATTCTATTTAAGAAAAACAAATTTTTACTGTATCGAATATTTGTAATTTAATTTTTTTATCACCAAGTGTTACTAATTTATTTCGAAAATCGATCCCTACAGTTGCTATAAAACTGCCAGCAAGGAATGTACCATCTTTAAAACGTACAAGTAAACATGTTTTACCTAGAAATATCAATGAAATCAATTCAAAATGAAGAGTTCTGTTTTTTTTTTCTTTCATATTAACTTACCAACACCACTATCACCTAGTAACATCACTTTAAATTGATATTGATTAGTCGGATTAGGAGTAATCATTTCCGCTGATGGTGACGAGGCTAATGAGAGATTTGCTGTGCTTGGTGTTGTTGATGAATTTTGATTGAATGTTTCAGGTCGAGATGGTAGATCGTATTGTAGAGGAGTTAATGGGCCTGTGTAAACGTATCCTTCGCCATAGGTAACAATCGATGACCGATCTGTATTGACTTGCGCTAGTGATGTTGAATTTATTGGTTTGGGATATAAATTTGGCTGATCCATATAGATTTTGAGTTTCTTCTTTCTTTTCTACTTTAAATAAAGAAATAACTTCTTTTCTTTCGTTCTCTGGCTGTCTTTTGTTAAGAAATATATTAATTATCACATTATATTAAATCTAGAAGAAAAAAAACGCATGTATCGCGTCTTGCTTGCTAGGTAAAATGAGCATCAATGTAAAGAAAAAAATAGTGACGAGTCATTTTCTTTCTTTTTTTTTCTCCTTTTTTTTATCTGCTTTGACATTTAGTCGGATATATATTAATAAACAGTTATAATTCTCATTAATGTTCTCTGAATCATACGAAGCAAAAGTACAGTCTTATTCGTGTTGTTTTTGTTTTCGAGATTTATCTCATACGACAGAGATTTTATTAAAGTGAAACAAAAAAAAACATTGAATACTAAGAAGGATGAATGAGTACGTACATGTTTATCAGACGAGATCGAGCTCAATCGAGAAAAAAACACAAAGAAAAAAAAAGCTGCTCAAAATCAGTGAGTGCAGATTGCACAAGAAAGAGAATTAGTCAAGCGATTTTTCTTATTCTTATTGAAATGTATTTACTTAAGCTATTGTTCGACTTGTCAGTTGACTATTGTTACTCGATGAAGAAACAATAATTTCTTTGTCGAAAAAGAATTGTCATTAAATATTCAACTAAGTTTCTTCTAGTATAACTGAAAAAAAATGAATGTTGAAAGAATTAAAAAACAAGATAGAAAATAAATGAAGAAGGAAAACGAATGAACGGGCGAGAGAAAGAGAGAGATGGAGTCAGGAAAAAAAGATAGAAAAGAAAATGAGCGGAAAAAAAAGCAACTGTGTCACAACGTCAGTTAGTGCGGCTATTTATGAATGTGGAAAAAAAAACTCAACGAGACTATAGTACTAACATTGTCAATTACCAATCATGTTCCCGTTTTTCTTTCTTATCTTCCCTTGTCGTCGTCTTCAATACTCTTATATATATTTTTTTCTTCTTGTTGCACTAATCAACATTCGGAAACTACAAACTATGACAAAAATAGCAATTATTATGCCTGATAGATTTTACAGGAGAATTCTGAAATGTGTATTAAAAACATTCTATTTCATGTTTATTTACTTGTCATTAGGTGAAAGAGAGAAATGAATGCCTATTCTCAAAAAGTGATTACTTATAAACATATGTTTAAAGTTCAAATTCGAAATATGATTGTGTCAATAAATCAGTAACCCTTAAAACTACGAATGTGTATAGAATATGAAAATCAAAAGGAATATATATATATAT
>JGI26532J50257_10001603_pt1 | contig 10806 bp, 8 predicted proteins | sample ThiBiot_500_plan_FD_50257 | JGI IMG/M metagenome (IMG submission 50257) | reverse complement strand
ATTCGGCGAAGTCACGACAAACAGATTTCAACCTAAATTCGGCAGTTGGACAGGGTGGAGCGCGGTTTTTGGCGTGCAGGGCAAGGCGCAACGACGCGCAATGGCTATTCCATTCCAAGAAATTGCAACGCAGCCATGTGCTGCAAAAATCGCAATCCGCTCTGTAGCGGACTCACCACGCAGGTGAACGTCGAGTATCGAGGAAGTCTTTGTGGATCATGGTTCTAGACTAAAAAAGACGGTCAACTGCCGGATTTAGGTTTACCCCTGCTCGAGCCGCCAGATGCCTGTGCCGGCATCGTGGCATACGCCAAATCCGAGGGAAGGCGAAAGGGAAGGAACGGTAAAACGCAAATCCGCAAACCGGACGCATACTTCGCTGCCCCTGGTCTCGATATAGTTTAAAAAAGGAAATTGCGCAAATTCGCGGAAGCGGAAGAAAATCTCCTGCCCCCAGGCTTCGCGCGCCAGCGCGCTTTGCGCCTGCGCAGCCCCGAAGCGGCTGTAATGTTGCCATCGCACCGCCGAAGCCGGCTCGTAACCCGCGGCTATCCTGTTCCACATGCCCATGATTCCCGGACTGAGGCGGCTTTGCTTTCCGGCCTCATCCGCCGTGTCCCACAGGTTGATGGATGCGACTTCGTAATCCTCGCCGCGGCTGATGATGATCTTCCAGTAGAAAGGCGATAGCGGCTGGGGAATGGCGTAAACCGTGGCCGGCTCCCCGCCGGCGGCATGCGCCTCGGCATGGGCCTTGCCAATTTCAACGGCGCCGGAGTGGAGAAACGCCTGAAACCCGACATAGGACGCCAGAACGAGCATGGATATGACAGCCGGGTAGCGCTTACCGTGCTTGAGCAGCGCCGCCGCCAACCCCAGTACGATGATACCGGTGAAATAGGGATCGATTATGAAGGTGAACGGGAACGCAATGCGATAGTCGGAAAAAGGAGCGAATATCATCGTCCCATATGCGGTTATCACATCGCCTGCGATATGGATGCCAATGCCAAGCGCAGCAGTGCCATAAATCGCCCGCCAAGAATAACGGTGGCGCGAAAATCGTGAAAGCAGCCACGCCAGCAGCAACGCCCAGAGAGGCAGCAGGATGATCGAATGGGTGACGCCGCGATGCAGGTCGATATAAACAAGGGAACCAAACAGGCGCAACAGGATGTCGCTATCGGGAAACGCCGCCGCGATGGCGCCATAGATCATGCGGTCCCGCGGCTTCAGCTCATCGGGGCGAGGCATTGCCGGCGCAATGGCACGTGCCGCCAGGGCGCCGCTTAAGGCATGGGTCAGGGTATCCATGCGGAAGACCAAAAATGTATTGCGGAATTCACCAGGCTGCAGCGGCAGCCCCATGCTGCGCAGGATACACAGGCTACATAGGGCCGCGGAATGCCGTTCACTGCCTGACTCTGGCTGGAATTTTTCGATAGCGCCTGGATTGCATATGGCCAGCTACGCCATCATCCACTCCCATGGCACCACCCGGCCAGGACCCTCCCTTGCCAAGTCACGCTGCCCGGATCATGCCGGGCGCGCCGAAGGCTATGAATGGAAGGCCCGTATCCGGGAAGCCGGGCATCAAGCGCTATGGGCCGCGTTTTCTTCGCTCCCGTTATCCGCAACGCTGCGCCGGGTGAACACCATGCGATCCGCGCTTTCCGCGATGGCGAGGCACCGGTCCAAATCGGCCTGTCCCGGCCGAACCGGAGGAGCTGTCGTTCATCCAGTGCACGAACGTCGCAAGGTAAATGCTGGTCAGCGCAGTCTCTTCCAGCGCACGCCGGATATAGGTGGCATTGCGGCCCGCGGCCTCCCGCATCCACTGAACCGTGCGGCTGATGCGCATGAGGCCCGGTATCTGGATGTGAATGTGTCCCGGCTCGAGCTTGCCGTAGATCATCTGGCGCGTCGTCTTGCGATAGGGATAAAGGGCCCCGAGCCAGGTCATGATCAAGCGATGCAAGCGCTGGCGTGGATTCAGATAAGCAAAATCGGGGCCTTGCGCCACCCGCAGCATGGCGGCGTCGGCACGCTCGAACCATGCATCGACGATGTCTTCCTTTTCACGGAAGTGCGCGCGCACATCGTCCAGCGTAATGCCCAGCAGCGCCGCCACATCATTCAGCCGCACGGCTTCCCATGAATTCCGTTCGCCGAGCTCAATCGCGGTATCGACAATCTGATCTGCCGTCGTCATATCTCCTCGCCTGAGTTATTGATTCGAAGAAAGAAAATACCTCGCTCAATAAGGTAAAGTGTAAATGACATCGATGGCGTTATCAACCCATGAATCCGGCAGTTATCGCTTTTTTTGGCTTGGAACCATGATCCATAAAGACGCCCCGCCACGTCGGCCCGGGAGGCGGCTCGCGTGGCGGGCGCGTCGATGCTGGCTCGCGTATCAGGTAGGTATGCTTTCCCGAGTGCGAGCCCTTCGAGTATTTCTGGAATTTTATGGGAAATTATGAATCCAGATCATCGCCGCCACGAAGTGCCGGCAAGGGAGTGGTCTTCTCCTTGCGAACGGCCAGCAGTTCCTCTGGATCTATGCCTAACGCTTCAAGAATCGTGGGAGCGACCTGCGTGGTCTCGACCGGCGACTTGACCACCTTCCTTCCCAGGCCGGGGTGCGACACGATAAGCGCAACGTTGGTGTCATCATTGCTGAAGCCGCCATGCTCGGCGATTTTCTTCTTCGATGCCGTGTATATGGCGCCGGGGGTCGGCAGCACCATGATATCGGGCGTTCGGCTGTCATGCAAAGGATTGTTGAACCTGAGTCTTAANAGGTCGCCGGCGAGCACATCCTGAATGTCAAGCGCCTGCTGGTTGGCACGCAGGTAATCAGCCACGGTCCGGGTTTGGCTTTGGTCCTTCAACCAGATAAGCGCGACGTCATCCTCGGTAATTTTGGCGAATGCGTCGGCGATTGCCGGGCTGACTTTATCTTCCAGATTACCGGTTTTTTTCACTTTGGCTGGATCGATTGGTCCCTGGCCGTGCTTGGCGCTGACAATAACCAGGGTCGAATTGTAGATTCCTTCTTCTTTCAGCGCATCGACTATCTTGCCCAGTGAAGCATCCGTCTGGTCCAACCCGAATGTCANCACCTCGGATGGCGTGGCTGATGCATCGAGATAGCCGCCACGCTTGCCTTTCAGGCTGGCTTGCGGTCGCGGATCGTTGTCCGATGCAATTTTCTGCCCCACGCTCACCGCCTGGAAATTCATGCCAAGAATAGTCGGCCGGCCAACCTGTTTTTTCCCAGTGTGATCGAAACCGCGGACCTCGTTGATTATGGCATTGACCTTGAGACTGTCGTTTGCAGCGGTCGTCACGACGCTGGTGGTTGCATCGAGGCCATTGGGAATCGTTATCTCCGGGGTATACAGATCATCCACGCCTTTCCCGGATGGTCCATTCACCAGATCGTAAGCAGGATGCTTATCCGCCCATGCTGTGCGGCCGCCATGATCCCTGATGACTTCAAAAATCGTGTTCACCCGTACGAACTGGTGCGGAAACACCGGCTTGCAATCAGGACCCAGGGGGAGTTTGGCTGGATCGATACCGTCATTCGTGCTGTTATCGATCGACTCGTCGAGCACAACTTCGCTTCCTGGAGTACCGCCGCATTTTCCCGGCGCAAAGAAAGTGCGATCATAGCTGTTGTCGTAAAAAACGCCCGTCGAATTCGGCGATCCGCCCGTCACCAGCGCCAATAAACCGGGAAACGAGTCGGATGGCTTCGACGTGGAAGCGTTGGTGTAGCGCACGCCATGCTGGGTCAATGCCGCCAGAGTCGAGCCCGGATTTTTCCGGATGTAATTCTCGACATCGATTGCGTGCATCCCNTCCACGCTTATCANCAACACGTGCCGCACTCGATGTTCCGAAGGAAAATGATGCTCGCTATGCTCCCCCGCGTATATGCCGCGGGATGCCGCCAGTGCAAATGANACTGAAAATAATACAGCAATCTTTTTGACATACATGGAAAATCCTCCAGCTTGCGAGTTCACTTCAAGGATGGGAGTGCGTCTCAAGGATAGCCGAGGAATCGCTGTGCTTACCTGACGCACGCTGCAATTCTTACCTGACACGCATTACAATTAATGTGTCAGAGATCGGCTCTCGGATTAGTCCAGAATAACCATTGCGGCTTTACTTCAATTTATGCATATCCTGATTATCGAAGACGAAGAAAAAACCGCCTCCTTTCTCAGGAAAGGATTAACCGAATCGGGATACGTTGTCGATACCTCGGGAAATGGCGATGAGGGACTGCTTCTGGCGCTCGATATCGATTACGATTTAATCATCCTCGACGTCATGCTGCCCGGCCNGGACGGCTGGTCCATTCTCGAGACGCTGCGCCGGGCAGGAAGGAAGATGCCTGTNCTTTTCCTCACCGCCAGGGACATGGTGCACGACCGGGTCAAGGGACTGGAACTCGGCGCGGATGACTACCTGATCAAGCCTTTCGCGTTTTCCGAATTGCTGGCCAGGGTTCGCCTGCTGCTGCGGCGTACCCCGCAACGGCATAACGAAACCTTGCAAGTTGCCGATCTGGAGATCGAATTCGCGCGCCAGAGGGCAAGCCGCGGCGGCAGCCGCCTCGACCTCACATCCAAGGAATTCGCGCTTCTATCGCTGCTGGCGCGGCGCGAGGGGGAGGTTTTGTCCCGCACATTGATTGCCGAGCAGATCTGGGACATCAATTTCGACAGCGATACCAATGTCATCGACGTGGCGATACGCCGGCTGCGCAGCAAGGTTGATGACCCATTCAAAAAAAAATTGATCCATACCGTGCGGGGCGTGGGGTACGTATTTGAAGACCGATAGTCCCGGCCAGGTCAAGACCGCCCCCGGCCAATCGTACTGGTCGATTACCTGGCGGCTGACCTGGCTTTATACGCTGTCGGCCTCCATCATGCTCATCTTTGCTTCGGGATTCCTGTACTGGGTTCTCATTGCGACGCTGGAAAAAGAGGATGAGGAGTTTCTCAACAGCCGCATCGAAGTCCTCGATCGCATCTTGCGCACAGGTAGCAAGGAAGCCCTGGAAAATGAAATCGACCTGGAAAATGTGGGATTTACCAATTCCCAATATCATACCTACAGCCGCATCCTGGACGAATCGGGGCGTACGCTTTATGAAGCTCCAGGAATGGATCGGGAGATTCCATCCGCTGTATTCCCCAGTGCGGGCCGCTCAAAAGGCAAAACAAAAAGATGGCTTTCCGCCAGCAATAAAACTTACCAGTTGATTGCCGCCCAGGCAGGAAGCGATGATGCCGGCGGATCCACGTGGCAAATCCAGGTAGCACTCGATGAGACCAATGAAGAGATATTGATGAACCAGTACGAGCGCTATCTGGCGGCTGTCCTGTTGATCGGCATTNTGGCATCCGCGGCCATGGGAGCCGTGATAGNGCGGCGCGGCATGAAACCGCTGGTCGATATCGCCAAAACCGCTGAGCGCGTCACCGCAAGCCAGCTGCATGAGCGCATTGGCGCGGCAGAGTGGCCTCGGGAGCTGGTGTCGCTGGCGCGGGCATTCGACGGCATGCTGGATCGGCTGGAGGATTCGTTCGATCGCCTTTCCCGGTTTTCGGCTGATCTGGCGCATGAACTGCGCACCCCGATCAATAACCTGCGGGGAGAAGCGGAAGTAGCGCTTTCCAAGCCTCGGGAGGAGCAGGAGTATCGCGAAATTCTTGCGTCCAGCCTCGAGGAGTATGAGCGCCTGTCACGCATGATGGACAGCCTGCTGTTCCTGGCCAGGGCCGAGAGCGCGCAGGCGATGCTTGCCCGCAGCCGGATCGACGTGCGTACGGAAATCACAAAAGTCATCAATTTTTATGAGGCATTGGCCGCGGAGCGGAAAGTGCCGGTAACGTGCGCCGGAGATGGAGTAATGGACGCCGATCCCATTCTTTTTCAAAGAGTCATCAGCAACCTGCTCTCGAACTCCCTGCGGTACACTCCGAGCGGCGGGAAAATTGTGTTTTCCATCCAGGATGTGGACAACGGGGTCGAAGTTACCTGCTGCGATAGCGGGACAGGAATCGCGCAGGAACATTTGTCCAGAATCTTCGACCGGTTTTACCAGATCAGCCCTTCCCGCAATCCTAAAACAGATGACGCCGGACTGGGACTGGCCATCGTGAAATCCATTGTGAACCTCCACGGTGGCAGGATCGGAATAAAAAGCGCCCTCGGCGAAGGCACTTCCGTGCAGGTTTTCTTTCCGGCATAACGGGCGCCTCATCGCCTTCCCCTGCAATCGAGACCCGCTCATCCCGGATTTTTGCGCTTCCAGATCCATACCTGAATCCGGCTTGGCTGCCTGTAAACAAACACTGTTTGCAAACATGGATCAATCATATCGTTGCCGGTTCCGCGCCAGCCTCCGAACATTACAGATTTGTAATCATTCGGACATCGTTGCGTCAGAATCCCCTTCTTATACTTTTTAAATGGATGTCATGCAGGATGCATGGGCNGATGATCGCAGCTCTTGATGAATCGGTGGCGAACCCGGTCATGCATGTCATTCCATCACAAGGATAAGCAAATACCCCATGTCCATAGCCTCCTTCGCCGGCCAGCGCAAGATTTCCGATACTGGCCCGTCACCATCGTTTCGGGCCGTCGAGGACACGTTAAAGAGATTTTCACTGCCATGTTTTCAGGATCCGGAACAGGTCGAGGAATATGTCGATTTATTCTCCCTGCGAACAGTGTGCAAGACCCTGGAAGCAGATCGNCTGGAGAGCAGGAACCCCGCGCTCGAGAAATGCGTCTCTGCGTTCGAAGAAAAGCCTTTTGAACCCCAATACGACGATCTGTGCCGCCTTCACTGGATCGCGNTAAGCCGGAAAGCAATCAACATTCTCGAACTTGGCAGCGGCTACAGCACAGCAGTGCTTGCTGATGCGATGCGCATNCTTCACGAACACTTTGGCAAGTGGGCCAGAAAATCCATACGCAGCGACGACCCCTTTCATGTATACGCGGTTGAAGAAGAACAGCGTTTCCTGGAGATCACGCAATCAAGGCTTGGATCGGAACTGCAAGCATTTGCGACCGTTTCCCGCAGCTCTGTCGAGGTTTTGATTCACGATAACAGAATTGCAAGCATATATACCAGGCTGCCCAACATCTCCCCCGACTTCATTTATCTCGACGGTCCTTCCCAATTCGCCACTACGCAGGAGNTAAACGGCTTCTCGTTTAACAGCAAGGCAAGAATGCCGATGTCCGCAGATATNTTGAGGTTCGAGTTTTTCTTCGAGCCGGGCACGCTCATTCTGATAGATGGCCGAACCGCCAATGCCCGCTTCCTGAAATCATATCTACGCCGGAACTGGGCCTATCTGCATGACCCGATCGGAGATATTCATTATTTCGAGCTGCAGGAGGAACCGCTTGGACCCTTTAATAAGCTGAAGCTTGAGTTTTGCCTGAATGGAAACTGGTTGATCNCCTGAGCCGCTCCGCTAAAACCTTTGCAGCTCATGTTTGTCAGCATGCTGCTGGCCGGACAGCCAGCAGAAGCATTCAGCGGACTTCCTGTATGAAAGCGCTTTTTTTCCTTCGCCATTATAATGACATAGACCACATTACCCCGGTCATTTCGAAGTGGATCGAGTCGGGACATCAATGTGATGTCATCCTNGTTGGCAACCCGAAATTTCGCCACGACTACCGCATAAAATTCTTGAATAAGCTCGGCAGGGTGCGAATTGCGCCTATTCACGATCTGTTGCCGNTGNTNGAATTTCTGAAATGGCGCTTGCAGATACTGCTCTTGATCGGCACTTTGCGCCGCACGCTCATCGGGCCATTTATCAATATATTGGCCAATGCATACGATGCCAGAAAGCGTGAACCGGTNTGGCGGAGCACGGCCAGGCGTTTGCTGGAACGCAGTTTCACGGGTATTGGCGAAGGNGTGGTCGTTTTTGACTGGATCACCAGGGATTCGCCGGTCTCCCTGGAATGGGTGGAAATGGTCGTATCCACCGCGCGCGCCATGGGCTTTAGCGCGGTATCGTTGCCGCATGGAGATAGCCCGCATGTCAATCAACTGATACGCCACGGTGAATGGATCCTCGAGCCGGATGCTTTATTCGCTGCTGCGCGGATATTTGACAAGCTTGTGGTACCCAATGTATTGTGCGCCCGCCGCTTCCAGCCATTTTTAGATGATCAGTCAATCGCGATACTGGGCTCTCCCCGCTACTGCGACGAATGGCTGGGCAAACTCGCGCAATTTTCTCCTGTCGTGCCGCCGACCGGCTCGGGCAGCTCGGGCAACCGGCTCAAGGTCGTAATGTTCCTGAGAAAAAGCGACTTCACCATATTTTGGGAAGAAGTCAGCGAAGTGGTGGAGATGATCGCCGCTTTTCCCGGAGTGAAATTGATCATCAAGCCTCATACACGAGGCGGCTGGAGGCAGCCTCTGACCGCTAAATCCTCATTGCGTCAAATGCCAAACGTCAGTGTTGCGGAAGAAAGTGCTCATTCCATCCACCTGATGAATTGGGCGGATGTGATCATCGATCTCGCAACCTCCGTCGTATTTGAAGCGGTCAAGGCAAAAAAACCGGTGCTGGCAGCCGATTACCTGCACGCCGGCCGTTCTGCNCTGGCCCACTTCATGCCTGAGACAGAATTGAGGTGCCGGGATGACGTATACAAAAAGATAGACGGATTTCTTTCCAACGGTTGCGATTCCTTCTATGTGGAGGACCACCGGCAGCGCTTCATCAATGAAATGCTCGATGCTGGAGGACCGGATGTATTGCCTCGTTACGTAGCGTTGCTGGAAGCGCAAGCGCAGGCAGGACGAGGTCCAGAACCAGCCAGGGTGTAGCGATTGTAAACTGTAGAATGGGTGGAGTGAAACGCAACCCGTCAAAAAAACATCTATCCGGCACCAGGAAAATGATGGGGTATGCTTTGCTCCATCCATCCCGCACGAGCTGGTTTTAACCCTTGGACTGGAAAATAAAGAGGANCAAGCCGAGTCTTTGAAAAAATATGAAAAATTGCCCTTCGACCCTCATCATCCCAGTTGAAAATCAGGTCCGNGAACTGGATGCGAAACTGCTGCTCTCCTGCGTCGCCGCGGAGCGCGGCTTTCCGGTNATNATTGGCTCCCGTGCGTTCGTTCATTTCGAAGCGGCGTCGTTTCCACGGGGCGTATACCTGGCGAAAAGCATGCGCAGCCTGAGCAATTCGATGTTCAGGATTCTGCGCATGCTTGGGCATGAGATTGTGGCATGGGAAGAAGAGGCTCTGGTCCATCCTCCGGCTGAAACCTATTTTTCGCTGCGGCTATCCCCCACGACGATCGGCAATGTGTCCCACATATTTGCCTGGGGGCAGGAAAACGTGGATTTGCTCCACCAATACCCGAAACTGCCCGAAAAACTGCCTATTCATATCACNGGAAATCCGCGCGGCGACATATTGCGGCCGGAAATGCGTCCCTATTTCGATACNGAGGTGGAAAAACTACGCAAGCTTCACGGGGATTTCATTCTTATCAATACCAATTTTACCGAGGTAAATCCCTTTATTCCCAATATTGGCCTGTTCGTGCCTGCAAAAGACGGGCGCAAGACATCCCGGCGCGGCCAGTCCGGACTTGGCGTGAGCCGCGAATTTGCCGAAGGGCTGTGGGATCATAAACACGCCATACTCGAAGATTTCAAGCAGCTCATTCCGGCCCTCGAACANGCTTTTCCCCGTCTAACCATCGTGGTCCGCCCCCACCCGAGCGAAAATTTCAAGGTGTACAACGATATTGCCGCAAACTGCAAGCGGGTGAAAGTCATTCATGAAGGCAACGTCATTCCCTGGTTGCTGGCGTCGAAAACCATGATACATAACGGGTGTACGACAGGATTGGAGGCGTATGCGCTTGGGGTGCCTGCCATATCGTACCTTTCCACATTCAATGAATTCTATGACTATGACTTCCAGGGCCTGCCCACCAANCTAAGCTATCAGTCCTTCAATTTTTCAGAACTGCGGGATACCTTGGCTCAAATTCTTGAAGGCAAGCTTGGCGCCCCCGGAGGCGAAGAACGCAGGACGCTCATCGATTACTATCTGACGGCCCAAAATGGGCGCCTGGCCTGCGAGCGCATTGTCGATATCCTCGAGGAGAGCGGCTATGGCAAAAGCCAGCCCCCCGCAACACCCNTGGGAACCCGTGCCCAGGGATGGGCGTTCGCAAAGCTGAAGGCTGCTGTCACGAACCTGAACATGCGGCGCCCTGGCCCCAACAGACTTTCCTATCACGACCACCGCTTTCCCCCGATCCCCATCGCGGAGATCGAGAAGAAAATTGCACGATTCGGCCGCTTATTGAATCGTTTTGGCAATATTCGCGTTGAACAGCATTCGCAACATCTGTTCAGAATCCATGGTTAGCCGTTGCCCATCTTACCGATGAAAAAAATCTGCCATCGGTCGAAGAAACCAGAATCCAGATTGCCACGGGAATGACGGTACGGCTGGAAACGCTTTCCCACGAACAAATGACGGTATTTGAAATCCGCCGGGCTGAGCTTGAAGAAAAACGGCAAGCATTATTAGAATTTATCCGCAAATAATATTTGTTTTACCTGAGGCCTCTGCCTTGCGGAAGGCGATGATGGCGCAACCGAGCATAAGCAGTGCGAGGTAGCTGCGGTGTGTTTTCTCGAACCGGACCAGCAGCTTGCGGAAGCGATTCAGCCACGAATGGCTGACCTCGACAACCCAGCG
>JGI26532J50257_10001587_pt1 | contig 10852 bp, 10 predicted proteins | sample ThiBiot_500_plan_FD_50257 | JGI IMG/M metagenome (IMG submission 50257) | reverse complement strand
TGTGGGCCGCCAAGGCGTTTAAAATTCGAGACCAACCAAATCAAAGATTTTCTAATTCTTTTTTAGAAAACCATCCTTCGAACTTCCCATCAACCTAGAGAATCCTAGGTCTTAGGTATTCGATCTTGGCGGCGAGCGACAGGACGCTTCCGTGAGGCTGAACTCGTTCCCTTGGCAACCGGAATACTCAGCGATCACGGCGGCCAAATTTTGGGTGCGAGCATAGAACAATTGCCGGCATTGGTCCATGCCATTGCCTGAGATTGGGTGGATATTCCGCTCAGCCAGCAGTTGCCTCAGCTTCTTCGACGAAACCTTGAGTTGAGTTGCGACTTCAGTCGCAAAAACATACTGAGCCTTGAAGGCCTCAATCTCCGAACGACGGATCCGGCACCCAATCCCTTTCACTTTGGGCAGGCGCTCCGCATGCAGGAAGTGGTTGTTTACCAGCCAGTAGGTGACGTCTTGGCGACTGTTCATGGCAATCGCCGTGTCCGGGATGCTCAACCAGTCGCTTGGGGCGTGCTGGAGACTTCGCCGCCAGGACTTGAGCTGATTGATCTCGAATACCCAGCGGCCGATCCCCCGCGCCGAACTATCCAGGGCTAAGGGCTTGAGCTTGCCGGCTTTCACGATCTCGACCAGCGCCACAACTTCCTCGGCATCGAGATTCCAGAATTGTAGGGCATGAGCCACTGACCACTGGCTTTCTTCTGGGATCGAGACCACCGGCAGGCCCGCACCAATAGCCAGCAGTTGCTCGACTTCGCTTCGAGGAATCGCCCAGAGCATGCTGGCGCGATCGGTCACACGTCGCGCCGTCGGAAACAGCAGTTTGAGCAATTGGCGCATGCGCACCTTGCCCAACCCAAGGGCTGCCATGGCCGAAGTCATGTCCATCTCGGCGGCAATGTGTTGGCTTACCGCCGCTAGCTTATCGTTCCTCACCACCAGAAAGCGCCGGCCGGTCGTACTGAAGGATTCCTGCCCTTCGAGAACACCTTCCTGAACCAGGTATCGAATTCGCGCCGGGGAGACCGAGAGTTTTCTAGCCGCGACATTGCCGGGAATCCACGTCACGTTTTCCAGGAGCGCCTCGACCAGCCGCCGGTTGCGCTTGGAGACGCCGGTTTTCGCATAGGCGACCACCCAGGTATCGAAGGCATCTCTCACCGGCGCGAAGGCACTCTCCTTCAACCCCTTGCACAGGTAGAAATAGGCCTGCTTAAAGAGCCCTTGCAGGCCAAGTTTTTTCCCCACGGAGGCCTCCTGCAGCCGGCTCAGCGAATCGTGGAAAGCCACCGGCCACTGGTGGAGAATTTCAGCGGCCAGCGAGGTGACCGGCCAGGAAACCTCCATCCGCCCGGCGTTGCGCAGCTTCAGGGGCTTTGAGCCGGAGGCCGGATCGAGATAGCCACCGAGGTAGCGGATCAGGCGCTGAACCTGTTCCACATCCAGGCCGGCAAGCGGTACCGGAACAGCATCTTCGTTACGCCCCAGTAGCAGGGCCTCCAGAATGGCGGACAACCGCCGCGGATGCTCGGGGGCAGCGAAGGCCCGTTCTTCACGCAAGTCGGAACCACACTGGCAGCGCAGCAGGGCGTCCCGTTGCCAACTTACCGCCTGGCCGCAGGAAGCGCACTGATCGACAAGCCAGACGCCGTGCCGAGCGCAGACGTCGTTGAAAAGGATCTCCCAGCTGGCCCGCCAGGTGGGATCCTCGGCCAGACAGTGCGGACAGAAGCGCGTATGGCGGAAATTCCAGATACGGCCTTTATGGCGCACTCGTTCTGCAATCTGGCCGACCTGCCGATGCAAATCAGGATCGAGTGCCGGGTCTGGCAATAGCCGATGCCGGGACAAGACCGTCGGCTGATATTGGACCCCGAGTTGCTCCAGTTCCACGAGTCTCATGCAGTTGGCCTCGGCCAGCCGCAACAGGTATCCCCGCGGTCCTTCCTGCCGACCGGGAAAAGGGCGAACGAGCAGGTCAGGCTCATTGCCTAGCGCAAGCATTGGACCATGATCACCCATCTCAACGCCCTCCCTTGGCAAGATTCATCCCCAATCGCCTGGCGAACGGCGACCCGACAGCGTCCTGCCGGGTATGTAGATAGAAAACCTCCCCAACCCGATCCAGGGGCCGGAGCAAGGACTCGGGATGAAAGGGATTCAGCCGTTCCGGCACATCCCGCCAGACCCGATTGCGGAAGCCGGCCGCCAGTACGGAAAGGTCAATGCAGCCGAGTTCGGCGGCCGCGGCGACGGAAACCGCTCCTTCGAGAATTTTGACGGCATAGTCGAGGAGACCGTAGGACCCAACATGAAAGCGCCGCGCCAGATTTGCTTCAAACAATGGCGTCTCGGTCGGCAGCGGCAAATGGGTAGCAAGGGCCTTGAGGATGCCCCGGAACTCGAGAAAATCGTCGGCATCGTCGTAGCTGAATGGCGTGATGCGGATCCGCTCCGAGAAACGTCGAGCCAGCTGCTCGTTGCTGTCGACCACCAGTTCTGCCGCCGGCAGACCGGAGCCGACCAGCCCGACCTGCGTGTCCTCAAGGAAATTCTTCAGCCAGTCGGTAATGTCCCTGAAGGCGGCGAGGCTGGGTGGATAGAAAAGGTGCTGGAACTCATCGAGCAACACAATCTCGACGCCACACTTGGCAAACAGATCGTAGATCCAGGTCGTTTTCTCGGGGGCAGTTCCGCGGTGGGCGTTTTTCTTGCCCAGCGCGGTCAGAATGGCGCCGGCGAGACTCTTGGTGGTCGGCGATGAGGGCACCTTCACCAGAAGGACGGGAATGTGCGTGCGCTCGGCTTCGTGCGTGCGCGGATAAGCCGCATGGTAGGCGCGCAGGATGGTGCTTTTGCCGGCCCCGGAGGGGCCGCTGAGCAGCAGACCTTCGCCGACCCCGTGCGCCAAGCGACGCTGATGCAGCTCGGCGATACTGGACAGCGCTTCGCGATGACGCTTGTGCGGGAGGGGCTTGGTCACCAGCTTGAACCCGGCCCCCGGCCTTCCCCAGCCGTCAGGGGGGACCTGCGCCATGAAAGAGCTTGGATTCATGGCAGGTCCTCCTCGCCAGGGTCGCTGAAGTTGGGCAGATCATCGTCCAGACCGGACGACAGCGGCGCAGGCGGCGGCGCCTTGGCCTGTTTGACCGGGCGCCGGGCTTCGGCCAGGGGATCCCGGCCATCGAGCACGGCCTCGCTGTCATGCAGCAGGTAGCCGGCCCCGGTCTTTCGGTATCCCATCTTCTTGTGCTTCAGGGCGTCTTGCACCAGACCTTCGATCTCCGCCCGCGCCTCCTGAAGATGGGGAGGCTGGACGTTGTCGCCGAAACGTTTGCGCGCGTGCGCGCGGATCAAGCGATGGATGTCGCGAGGCAAGGATTCCGCATACTCGGCCAGTTTGGCCGGCACCTTGAGGTACTCCTTGGCCAGGGGATCGAAGACGTGGATATGCGCAACAGTGTCTTCGTAATACTTGAGAGCAACGGGCAGATTTTCGCCGGTACGGCGACGGAGGGTTTGCAGCAGCTCGCTGTTGTACTGCAGGCCGTCGAGCTCGATGCCGTAGTGAAACAACACCCGCTTGGCCGGAATCCCAATGATGACTTCCATCTGCTGTGGATACACCGGCAGCTCGATGACACGCTGCCCTGCGGATTCGAGCCAGCGATCGAGCGGCCGAGCGCCGATCCCGCGATGAACGCTCACGTTGTAGATCTCGACCACCCATTTAGTAAGCAAATGGGTCAGCCTCTCCATGTCGATGACGGCATTTTTCTCGGCGGGATAATCGCCCCGCTCATCGACGGAAGAGAACACCGTGCCCGGCAACTGGTGAATCAGCCCCATATTCATGGTGCGGAAAAACCGCTCTATCGCGCCTTTGTGTTGCGGAGTCTTCGACCCGCAAAACAGCATCTGAATGCCAATTTCGAGGCATGCTGCTTCCAGCGCATCCGAATGCAGGTCGGTCCCGTTGTCCACCGCAATCAACTCGGGAATGCCATAGGCCGGCCAGACCCCTTTGATGTCCGGGAATCGGGCCAGCCATAGGTCCTTGGGGAGGATGGACCGGCGCAGACATTGCAGTACGCCATGGCTGGAAGGCGCATTGAACGAGATGTAGAAACCCACCACCATCCGGGAATACACGTCGATCGCCATGGTCAGCCAGGGACGGCCAAGGGGCAGCTTGGTCAGGGCATCGATGACGATCAAATCGAGCGGGGTATGGTCGATCTCGATCCGCTCCAGGACACCGCCTACCTTTACGTTACCGAGAGCCGCCCGGTACTTGATGCGTGCCGCTTCCGCGCCATCGCGCGCCGCATCGACGACGTCCTGCTGCAAGTCAGCGATCCAGCGATAGATCGTCGATCTGGCTGGCGGACGCATCTGCTCTTCAGGCGACAGCGTGTTGTTGACGGCAGCGATGCGCCGTTCGACACGCTCAGCCACTTTCAGCTTGGGCAACTTCTGTCTGGTCAGAAAGACCTCTGCGATCGCCTCTTCGAAAATCTGGTAACGCCGCCGCCCCTTGGGACCCGCGGAAGGCTTGTAGTGCGGAATCAGGCAGAGGATGCTCTTGGTCCGGCGATAACGTTGCCACCAGTTGTAGACCGTCGAGGCACAGGGCGGAAACGCATCGCCGATCAGCTTCGCGGCCTCAAGGATACGGGCGCGCCATTCGTCAGGGTTATAGGGCGTCTTTTCCGGATCGACTTTTTGCAGGTATTGCTGACGGCGGCGGGCTTCCTTTTGCTGATTTTCAGGGTAGGTACCGAGATCGCGCGGCACCGCGACATAGATGGCGTTGGCAAGCGAGCCAAGCGAAGCTTCGTCAATAACCCACTCCTGCCGGAGCCAGCGGCTGTTGACCTCGGCATCGGAGAGGTTGAGCAACTCCCCGTCATCGGCTTCGAACTGCAGCTTGCCGTTGGCCAGGCGTCGAACAAGTCGGAAGCGTCGCTGCCCCTGCATGTAGATCTGACCGACTCTAGAAGAGAAGCGCTGCATCGTCGCCCCCTCCTTGCAGTGAAAGCAGCGTGGTGGCCATGATGGGTGCCGCCAGGTTGCAGTGCAGATAGCCGCAGGCCAGCAGACGCCAGATGCATGCGTCGTCCAGGCCCAGGGCATTCATGGGCAACGCCCCATCCTTGAGCAAAAAGCTGATCTGCCGCCGAGTGGACTCCAGCGTCTCGCAGTGCCGGGAATAGCGAGCGAGGTTTTTGAGATTCGAGTGCATCGGCTCGCGGCGGATTTCTGCTTCAGTGATGATCCGAAAATCGTGCTGGCGCCGCCGATAGTCCGCCGCGATGACCCGGAATTTGGATTCGATCTTCGGCTTGGCCAGTTGGAAGCTCGCTTTGACCTCCACATGAAGCACGTCCCCATCCGTCAAATCCGCTTCAAAATCGGGGTAGTAGCCTCGGATCTGCTGGCCGTCGAAGTACTCGATGAGCACGGGTTGTTCCCGGTAGGAAACAACTCCTGAAGAGAACTCCAACAGCAGAATCGCATCGCGCTCCAGCAGCGACTCCCAGGCCACCATGCGACCGAGTTTGCGGGACGGGAAATAGCCGCGGAAGCGCCTACCGCGGCGGGTTACAACTTTTCTAGCTGGCATCGTCTTTCTCCTGGCGGCGGGCGAAAGGTGACCCTACGCCAGCCGCATGTCTTGAAAATTGAGACAAAAGAAGACCCACAGCCAGTACAAAACTGACTGTTGTCTCTTTGAATCAATGGGATAAGGCTTGACGCCCCAGATGGAAGAAGACGATACTTGGGTTGTCTAGACCGGTAGCGTCAGCTGCCAAGGGGGCAAGCCTTTGTGCTTGCCCTTTTTACATGGTGGGTTCCTCCTGGTTGGTTGGACGTCTCCTGGCTATGCAGAAGGCTGGACCTGATAGTCCTGACCAGCAGGAATATGCAGTGCCAGTTCTATGAGCTGGATTTGAAGGGGGCTGAGATTGCCCAGTTGGGGCTCCAGCTGGTGGAGCAAGGTGTATTCACGCTCACTTGCCCGAGATGGGAGTGATATCTGGCGTCGAGAATTTTTGAGTGCCTGGGCCAGGGTGGCCTGTTCTTCTTCTGTTAGCTCAAGGCCCCGGATTAGGCGGTTGATGAAGTCCTGCTTGGGAGGACCTTTGTCCGAACGTTCGAGCGCCGACCAATAGCTGGCTTCGTAGCCCAACAGATGGGCCAGTTCTTTTTGGCGGAGTCCGCGCTGCTTCCGCAGGGCTCTCAAATAGCTGGCAAAGGGACTCACGAGTTTTCAGTAAGAAGGTTTTTGACTTACCGAAAATAGCACGGGTTTTGCCGCAAAACAACCGTAAGTGGTTGATAACTAAGTTATTGTTTAATTTTGATTGATAGGGGGCAGGTCAATCTCAAGTAACTTAATTAATTTTCAACCCACCAATGATGATTTCTATCCCCCAGATAGGCCGATTCAAGTAGCCGATGTGATCCAGATTGCCGGCCATGGGATTTCTTATGGCGTTACATGACGAAGTCTTCATTTCTAAGATGTTCATCCGAATCTGTCTATACATATCAATGGCATAATTGATTGCGAATGAGAGTCCTAGGACTTGGGGCTATCCATGCGACGCAAGGGGTGATGATGTCTAAAGTCAGTATCGAGCGAATAACCAAAATCGTCCGCTTCATTCGGCAGCGTAGGTCCGTTTCAACATCATTTCTCAAGCAGGAACTTGAAATCTCTGAGGCGACGCTCAAGCGTGATTTGGACTTTCTTAGAGATCGCCTTGGATGTCCTCTCGAGTGGGATAGAACTCGGCGTGGTTGGGTTATCCGGGATGACTTGGCTGGGGCAGGAACATTTGAGCTGCCTGGCGTCTGGTTTGATTCAACAGAAATAGTTTCTCTTCTGACAATGCTGCACCTTCTTGAAGGTGTTCAACCAGGATTACTCCAGGATCACGTGGCGCCATTGAAAGCACGGCTGAGAAGTATGCTGGCAGAGGGGACAACCGCTACGCATGCAATTGAACACAAGCTTCGACTTATTCATTTTGCCCCACGCAAAGTCGAACCTAAGCACTTCCAGTTAATTGCGAGTGGATTACTGGATGGGAAGCGTCTGGACTTGGAATATTGGAACCGGGGCCGCAAGGAAAGTACCAGACGAATCATTTCTCCACAGCAGCTGGTGCACTATCGTGAAAATTGGATACTTGATGCTTGGTGTCATAGCAAGAATGCGCTCCGCTCGTTCGCTCTTGATGCCATTCAATCCGTCCGGTTGCTCGAAGAATGCGCTATTGAGGTCAGTTCTAGGGAAATGGAAGAGCATTTCCGTAGCGGGTACGGCATATTTGCTGGACAGGCTGAGCACCGAGCAAGCTTAAAGTTCACCCCAGAGCGGGCCCAATGGGTGGGAAAGGAGACTTGGCATCACAACCAAACAAGCGCCTATCTGGAGGATGGTAGCTATGTGTTGGAGGTGCCTTACTCAAATGATCAAGAGTTGATAATGGACCTACTGCGGCACAGTCCAGAGGTTGAGGTGCTCGGTCCACCGGAGTTACGGAGCAAGCTACACACCGTACTAAACAACGCGGCAAGAAAAAATTCGATGTCTGTAGGTGAGTAGCTCACTATTTGAGCTACTCACCTCGCAATAATGTCTCCCATGTTTCAACCAGTGTCGGACATGGAGGGTCATATGAGAGTCAACCTTGCTCATCTTCGTGAGCACGCTCGTAGCGGGGGGTGGGTCAACTTTGCCGTATTTGATGCACGGTCTGCATCAGGTACCCGTGAAGACAATGCTCGGCTTCTTGCCCAGTTAACCGCTAGGGCTAGGGGGGCCAATCTTCAAGTAGATCAATCGGCTCTCGCTTTCATGTCCGGAAGCCAAGTTCAGTTCTTTGGCAGCCCGCCGTTGGTCGACTACTTGTCGAAGAGTGGGCTCCCTGGTTGGACCCACACCATCGAAGCTTAACTGAGAAGGAAATCCACCATGGCTAAGAATCCTCCGATAGGTGACAACGCTCGCCGAGGTGCTGTGCGTGACAGGTCGCAGGTATTTAATCCTGTGACTCAGACCTGGACCAAGCGAGATACAGACACTGGACAGTTCATGGATCAAAAGAAGGACGGGGAACCCTTCAAGGGGGTTCGCAAGGAGCATAAGAAGTGAATCGCTCCTCTCACCAACTTGTTGCAGGTGCTGCGGTTGGTCTCTTTCTGGCCAGGAATGAGAGTGTGGCTGGCCGAAGCACCGTAACGCCATTTCTGGGTGGTACAGCGGCAGCTCTGCTTACGAATCTGCCGGATCTGCTGGAGCCAGCAACTTCCCCAAATCATCGAGGACCGTTTCATAGCTTGGCTCTTGCTGCACTTCTCGGAAAAAGTTTGCATCAGCTAAATCAGTGGGAACCCCAGACCGAGGCAGATAGGTTTTGGAGAGGAGCCGGAATGGTGGCGATTTCGGCTTATTTGATTCACTTGGCTCTGGACTTCACGACTGCCAAGTCTCTCCCGCTGATTGGATAAAGGAGCAAAAGATGCGTGAAGCCTTGGAGGAATTTTTGATAGTTCTGGCCTATTCAACCAAGACCCAGCTGGCTGTTCTATTCGGATTCGTCTTCTTTGTCGTTACGATGGCTGCAGGACACTATTTTGCCGCGGAAGTACAAATACCGGGGATGTACTCTTCGTTAGCCGATGTGATTCGCGAAAAAATTTCCCATCGATATGACAAGGTCGCATGGGCTTGCTTGATCAGTTTTTCCCTTCTTGCGATCAAGTTCTACAGAAAAGATAGAAAACGCATTTTTGGTTTCTGAGAGGGCACTGACAGCATGCTTAGTAGAGGATTTCTATGCGTGAAGAGCTAATGAAGGAAGCTCTGTGTTGGGAGTTAGAGGATAAAGTTACGGCGGAGTATGCACATGGGCAGGAGTTGCTTTATTTCTGCCCAATGGAATGCTGCTTGGAGCCTGTGTTCCCAGAGCGACGTACAAACGTATATTTCAAAGCCAGAAATAGGCACAAGCAGGGGTGCCCGAATGAGGCACCACTAAGTGAGCCGTCCCCTGTTCCTGGGGTACAGAGAACCAAGCTTCCTGCCGACCCGGTAATCCCAACGCCAACGCACCTCGGACCTAGTTTGTTGGTCAAGAAAAAAGGGATATGCCCGACACCAGATGACCTTAAGAAGCTGGCTAAGAAATTGACAGCATCGTTGCCTCGCCACCCTGGTACTCTTGAAGAGGTGGTAATTGCTTGGACAAGAATGTCTTCGATTGAGAGGAAGTCTAGTCGCCTCAATATTCAGGGGAGTGACACGACATACCACAATGCCTTTCATTTTCTCGCTCGGGCCGCTGACGATATAAATCAACTGCCCTGCCAGAGTGGGATCATCTTCGGTAGCGCGAGAATTACCAAGGTTATCGACCCTAACGGGATAGTCTACTATCTCGTAGATTCCGTAAAGAAATTCAGCCACGACAACAACAAACTGCCAATTCGATTGGTAGTTAAGAAAGGCGCTGAGGCTCCTTCAAATATTTCAAGTCTCGTCGACAAAGATTGCACGTTCTTTTGGCACGGTCCAACTCCCTCGCTGGGGCATAGTGGAAATTCCTTCAGGCTTAACGTGCTCCCCCCACAGAAATATCAAGGCATTCTCGTTTTGGAAGGAAATTTCCTCCCTTGAAGGGGGGGGCAGGTACGTGGCTTACGAAAAGTAAGAGCAATATCGAAACAGATGATGTTGCTTGTAAGGTAGGCGATTGGTGCCCATGACTTCTCTCCGTCTATGCCGACAGGTATTCGGCCATAGCAGACGCTTGGCCTTCAGCTATGCTCCGCCGGCAATGCGCCGGTTAGCAGCTGTTCACGGGAGATTCGTGCTGAAAACCCGAGTGCTCCCGAGTTGTCTCATGAGCGCCCTCGCCAATCATTCTCTGATTGGATCGCGAACAGCAGTACGTGGCAGTCCCGCTGCAACATCTCGGAAGGCGGTCAGCGCTGCTTCAAGGTGATCGATGATTTCTTGCTGCAGCACATCCGGTGGCGGCAGGTCATCCATGTTTTCCAGGCTGTCATCCTTCAGCCAAAAGATATCGAGACTGGCTCTATCGCGTGCCATCAGGTCTTCGTAGCTGAAAAACTTGAAGCGTTCAGTCTCGTTTCGCTCGTGCCGGTTATCGGGGTTGTAGCAGGACACGAAATCTTGCAGGTCATCCAGTTTCAGAGTCCGCGTCTTCAGCGTGAAATGCTTGTTGGTGCGCAGGTCGTAGAACCAGACACCCTTGGTGTGAATTTGGCCGTCCTTGGGTTTTGCATCAAAGAACAGAACGTTCGCCTTCACGCCTTGCGCGTAAAAAATGCCTGTCGGTAGGCGCAGAACGGTGTGCACGTCGCAGTTTTCCAACAGCTTACGGCGGATTTTCTCGCCCGCGCCGCCCTCGAAAAGCACATTGTCGGGCAACACCACGGCGGCTTTGCCATCCGACTTCAACATGCTGACGATGTGCTGCAAGAAGTTGAGCTGTTTGTTCGACGTGGTTTCCCAGAAGTCCTGCCGTTCATAGGTCAGGGCGTCTTTATCCTCCTCGCCTTCTTCATTGGTGAAGGTCATGCTGCTTTTCTTGCCGAACGGCGGATTGGCCAGAACGTAATCCACCTTGCGCTTGGGCTCGGAAATCAGGGCATCTGAACGCTCCACCAAGGGTTCGCCATCCAGCTCGCCTATGCTGTGCAGGAACAGGTTCATCAAACACATGCGGCGGGTGTTGGGCACGATCTCATTGCCGAGAAAGGTCTTGTCGCGCAGAAACTCTTTTGCGGTCTTATTCAGTCT
>JGI26532J50257_10001547_pt1 | contig 10983 bp, 9 predicted proteins | sample ThiBiot_500_plan_FD_50257 | JGI IMG/M metagenome (IMG submission 50257) | reverse complement strand
AAATAAAACTTTTATTCCGGCGAGAGAGAGAGAGGAAAAAAACGATCTATATCCTATTTTTGAATTAATATTAACTAAATCAAGTTAAACTTTCTTTGTTTTCAAATTACGAATAAACTCAAGTTATTTATAATTTAATTAGAGTCAAGATTAATTCGTACGCATAAATAATTGTCTCCTCAGTCTAAAGTTTATTTTGAGGTCAATTGTCGTCGTATTCTTATTCTTATTATTACCCTGGAGAAGTTTCCTTGTTTCATTCATATCTCGTATGATGCCTTCTCGTTTATTCATTATATGTAAAATTGCTTTTAAATGTCGTTTTCTTTCTATTGATTCATCAGAGACAATTGTTTGCAATTGATCATATTCTTTTTGATAATTTATTAATAAACTGTTCATGACATTATCGATAATGGAAGGTTTTCTATTCATTGTTACGAATCTTCGTTGTACAAATGTCAAACAAGAACATTTTTGCAAACAAAATTTCCACATTGATACGTTTTGTTTGTTTGTTTGTTTTTTTTTCTGAAATATAATTATATATTTCAAAAGAATGCATTTATTTGTTTTCATCTTCTTCATATTTAGCAAAAGAAAGAGAAGTTAATTAAACATTATTATTATTATTAATTAATTAATATTATTTCTCTTTGAAAATAAAAGGCCGCAAAACACACATCTGACTTCAAAACAAACAAACAAACAAAATACATCGTTCACCAAGCATCGGTATAACGAATATCGCATTCTTGTAAAGCCGGAAGTTTTTCTTTCAAAGTTTCGAACGTCAACGGAGACAAATGAGTGGAATTCAGATTTAATTTTCTTAACATCTTCATGCCTTAAAATAAAAAAGAAAAAAAACAGAGGTTTTCCAGTTCAAGTACTTTTCTTTTTTTTTTTCAACTTACATGCAAGATAAGCTAAACCTTTGTCAGTGACAGGTGTTTCACATAAATTTAATACTTGTAATCGACTTAAATGTTCAGAGATTAGTTCTAATCCAGCATCGCCAAACTATAAATAGATCAATTTTTATAATGTTTTTGATATTTCGATCAATGATCTACCTGAGTTGACCATAAATTTAAATATCTCAACGAAGGTAATTTAATTAATTGTTCAGCACAAGCACTCGTCACGTTCGTAAAAGCTAAACTCAAACATTCGAGATTACCAAATGATCCACTCGATAATAATTTGGCTAGATCACTATCGGTCGATCGTGATGGAAGCGTTAATTTTTTCGGGCCACCCTTCTGTTGTAATTCTCTGAGGGCAATTTGTCGTTCGCAAACTTTAGCATACATTTTCAAGCCTGTTGATGTCGATTGTAAAGTTGAGATTAATTGTAATTTATTATCACGATTTTCAACAGCATCTAAATCAAGCATTGCACAGAGAGTCTAAACAAAAAAGAATCAAATAAACGTTTCAACAAAAATGAATAATTACCTCTAATGAACTTTGATTTTCACGTAATGCAAGTAACATTAATGCAGGCAATAATTTATTAATACTTAATAAGAAGCGTTTCTTTCGACAACAACAAGATATTAATTTACTCAGCTAGAATAGAAAAATAATAGGTCACAATGGTCTATATTGATTTTTTTATTTAGAATTGATTTACCATAAGAGAAAACATTTCTCCGTCATCGTCACAGGCAATTCCGCCCAGACAGAACATTTCAAACCAACCTTCTTTGCCTTCACGTATGCCTAAGACAGTTTGATGAACTTCACATCGATAATCTTCGACAACATTTTTAACAACATTTTTAAATATTCTAAGAAGACAAAAAACAAAAAGTCGTTTCTATGATCCGCGATCAAAATATTCGATTTGCTTTACTCAATAAACCGATCGTGTGTTAATGCTTCATCAGGAAACGGAATTGATTGAAGTAAGAGACCTAAATGTGGTCTCCAATCATCAAATGACGACCTAGACGAAACGTTCGATATTGATTTATCTTTTTCTCTTCTCTTTACATTGTTTGTAACATTTTCGTGTAGCAAACTAATTGAGATTCAGTTTCTTCTTCATAAGCTCGGCACGTTTCTTTGTCTTCGAATCGATAACTACGAAACAAAAATAAGAAACATATTCATTCATTCCAATCAATCTCGTTTCGTACTTTTTTCGATCTTCGAAGAAATTATAAATTGCTGCAAGACATACGGAAACAAAATTCGAAAGAACACGAGGAAACGGGCAGACCATCGTAGGACCATGTATTCTACAAGAATTATTATTTCCTTGAATTTATCGAAAACAAAAAAACCACGGACGGTTCGATAATCTTTACCTTTTAATGAAATCTTGAACAACACGTAGACCATCATTTTGCGAATTCAATGCGAGAAGATATTCTTGAACGAAGATTCTCATTCGTGGATATTTGCCGAAATCCTTTAAAAGAAAAAAAAAACCTTGTCAAAATAGAATTGAACGATGATAGATTATTTTACAGTATTATGTTTGAGAATCCGTTGAACAACAGGTGTAAACATTTCGATAACGATTTGTGAGCGTGGACTATCGCGGCAATGCTTTTAAAAAAAGCTAACAGATTTTCATTTTGAAAATTAATGCGAACTTACTCGACTAAAAAAGTCACAGATTTCAGGCGATGGATAGTTTTTTTCTAGTAAAGGTGCCAATGCCACAATGACATTTTCGTGAACATATCGCGGAAGATTAAATTGTTGCTAGACATAGAATATGAAATAATAGAATAAATAATTAAGAAAATTAAAGAATGTACTTGTTGAAGAATTTCAGAAATAATTTCCAATGGAAAATGATGTACTTCAACATCTTCAATTGGTGTTGTCATAGCGAAATCAATCATATTCTTGAATAGAAAACAAATAAATGAAATATGTAATAAATGTTTTCTATTCACATACTGTCATTTCTTTGAGCAATATTTCTGGTCGATTAGCTGAGCGTAAAATACGTTCAAATTTCAATTTATTTCTCTAATAAATACAAAGGACAAAAATCCATTAAATAAATATTTGAAAAAGCAAGAATAGTAAAGCATACCTTCCATTGAATTGAATAAAACCATTGGTCTCTCAAGACAAGAGACGGTATCTATGAAAATTTAATGACATGTTATAAAATAGATTCTCATAGAGATCATTACTTGAAAGAAATAAATACATTCATTAGTTACAATTCGTATGCAAAATCGACAATCGGAATCGATCATTTTTGTTTTCGACCAAACAGATAAATCCTCAATTGATGAATATAAAATCGATCGATCCATGTAACCTTCATTCTAGAAAATCAAATGTATTTATTTTTTTGTCATGTCTGGATAATAACACGAACTGTGTCAGATAGGATTTCATTTTGAGCAAGTTTTATATGATGTTCTTCCCAACGACGAAGAAACCGTGAGAAACGTATTTTCTCAATGATATTTTTGGCATGTGGCACACGACAAACATGGACAAGACCATCAACAATTAATTTATATCGTTGTTGATTTCGACGAGCATTTGCTAGTAAACATAATGTATTATTATTATTTGTTGTTGTTGTTATTGCTGATGTTGTATGTAATGAATTTGTCCTTAAGTTTCTCGTTGTATCCAAATGTAAATTCTCATCTTGTGATAATGAATAGTAAGCTCCGCGTGTATTTAAAGAAATCGATCCCAGACGATCAGCCATCGGGAAGAATTTTTCGAAGAAAAAGATTTAAAGCAAATTAACTAAAAATAGAGAAAGAAAATGTTTTTCTTGAATCTATTTGATGTCAACTAGTCGATGAATGAGTAATTTTTCTTTCTATCGAAGAAAAAGAAGAAAAACAAGTGGTTACTGTCTACTAGTTGATTAACATTTGCTTTCCTATCATAATCATAAGTTGTCAAATAAAAAAAAAAGAAACTTCGAAGAAAATTAAAGCTGACAAGTTCGATAGACTTCGATGACGGAGAATTTCTGTAAACAAACAGTTCGAGAACACAACGTCGGACATTTATTTTTCTCTGAACAGGCTCACTTAATCACAATCTGTGAGTATTCATTATCCCACGTAAGAGGAAAAAAAAGAGAAGAGAGAAAAAAAAAAGTTAACAAACATCACGACTATATTTATGATAATACGCGATGAAGAAAATGATGTTAAATACGTCGACGCGGTCTGCTTTATTGAAATATAGAAATAATAGCCTAGTAGAAAAAAAAACGAGGAAGAAGAAGAAAAAGAGACGCCGTCAGCTCAGATGACGACTATTAAGAATGCGCAAAGAAGAAAAAACATTGAGAGAAGCTCGACTTTTCCCATACAACCACGCATTCATAGAACGTCGAAGGAAAACTGTCACTATCCAACGAACGAATGAAAAAAAGACGACAACGAAGCAAAAAAAGCAGACTAGTTGTTTAGACCGACGAGTAGAAAAAGAAAGAGAAGAAGAAGAAAAAAAAAAGAAGAAATCTTTTATTATTATATTCAAACATGATTATTGCATATTCTAAACACGCATAGAGTCATCCGAAGTGCAGAATATAATGACACACGCTTTCAACAACAATTGGAAACACTCAACATTTTAAAATTCATGTTTGTCCATAGAGATACGCGCTCATAAATATGGAATGTCATGAAGTTTTTTTTTTGATTTGCCTGAGAAACTCTGTTTACTCTTTACTGACAAAGATATCTTCTTATCTATTCTCATTTACATATCGAAAATATCTTTGATAATCTAGAACAAAGAAAATACAAAAGACAAAGACTGAATTGGTAGTTCAATGAATAGAAGATTTGTTTTTATTTGGAAAACGATCTTCATCTGACAAAAACACACGCACACATATACAAATTTTTATTTGGATCGTTGATCTGTTTGTTTATATTCATCTAAATCGATATTACTGGTTTTCGTATAGGTATTGTCTGAACGCGAGTCTAGAAAAAATAAAACATAGATCATTTTCATCTTCTAGTAAAGATTACTTTTTCTTTTTAATATAATCAAGCATACTAAGAAACTAAATAAAAGTACTAGTAATACAACCAGCAAAGGAAATAAAATCAAATATTTCATTGTTTGCTTTTCATGAGATAATTGAATTGTAGATAAAAGAAGGATTTCTTTTGTGGACATAGTTGTTGTTGTTGAAGGCAATATTCCTGCGAGACAATCTTGATCACAAACGATTTTTTCTACTGCATCAGGTTTAGTAAAATATCCTGCATTTGATAGGGCACCGATATGCTCATCGGAACATTTTTTAATTGGTAAACAAAATTTGTGACAACGACGAATGATAAATTCGACTCGTTTAATATTAGTATCTTTGACGACGAATCTAATCGAATGTTGTATTCGTTTAAATTCAATGATATCATCATGATAACATCTAATAAAAATTCCGAACTTATTTTTAGATTATTTTCTTTTTTTTTTTAAATTTCGTTACTGCTGATAAAACCAATAGCTAATCGAATGTCGATATTCTGTATGAATACGTTTTGCCCAGATGATTTCAAATTGCTCATTGGCGTCTAGATAAATTATTCAAGAATATCGTCAGAAGATATTTTCATGTATCTACTTAGTCCTGTTGCATTTATATAAAATATATAAGAATAACTTGTTTGCGTGACTTGAATCAATGGTGCAATTGGTTTATACTAAAAATGAAGAAGTTTCTTTTTATATTCAAATAAATAATTCAAAATTACATTAATTGAGCAATAAACACAAGCAAATTCAACACGATTGTGTTTGTTGATTTTCTAAATAGAAAATAGAAATGAAATTGTTCTCATATCAGCAAGAAATCATACTAATGGGACAGCAAGAAATTTATCTCTGATGCTTTCGACACGGCATTTATTTACAGGTGCTTCTAAGAATTTTTGTCCTCGACAGGCATTATTTGAATCAGCGAATATCCAACGAGCTTCTTCCGACTAAACAAAAAACAACGAACTATTGTTCCTCGAAATTCATTATCAAGAAAAACAAATCTACATTATTTTCCATAAACGTCAGATAAGTTTCATTACATTTTATCTGAATATCTGATCCAAATGATACAGTTTCAATTAGTGGACAAACTAAATAAATTTTTTTTTCTTTTCTTTTTTAATGTCATGAATAATAAATCATTCTTACCATCACATTGAATTTGAAAAGAAAATAGAATAATTAAAATATATTTGAATAGAATAGAACTGTGTTGCATTGAGTATCTTCATCGATAAATTGAAAATTAGAAAAACTAAAATATAACAAATATTTTCTTCACAATAACCATCTGTTCAGTATTTTTTTCTAGATACTGATAATAGTTTTACTGTTGACAAGCTGTCAAGATCTAAACCAAGATACGCATGTTAATATTTCAATTGCGAAGAAATGCTGATGGTTACAAGCGCTGTTATTTTCTCTGTTAATAAACCAACACGACATTTCTTTTTTTTTTCTGCTTTTTTTTTTCAACATCACGAGCATGTAATTATATAAAATAGTGAGATGATAATAGATTAAATAGGAAATTAATCTCGCTTTCTTGCTTTTTATTATTATTAATAAACATGAAATACGAGTCAATAGATGTTTGGTGTATTTGGTATCTTATTGATTTATGTTTTTTGAAACAAGAAAAAAAGTAAATAATTTAAACGGAACTTACCGTGAATATCAAAAATGCCATTTACTGCTGCTGCCGTTGTTGTTGTTGTTGTGTCGTTATTTTTTCTTTCTGAGTGGGATCTTTTTTCTCTTCCGTCGAGAAAATACTTCTTTCATATGTTATGTGTTTAATAGAAGCACAAAACACACAGCTTGATGTACTTGAGAAAAAGAGCGCAGGCAGATAAAAAGGATATAAAAAAAAATGTCAAAATTCCTGGATGAGTCCAAATATATCCGGAGTTTATTCTGATTCGTGATGCGCAGAAAATTATTATTATTAAACAAAAACAGATCTATTTTCGATTAACTTGAATACGAAAAAAAAACAACGAATTCCCGTTTTTTTCATGTGATGAAATATTTATTTACTTGTTAATATTAACTAACAATTAATAGTAGAGACATCTACGTTTACGATACCGCACAAAATATGTTTGTTTCTTTCGTAAATATATATTTACCAAAACGACGTATCGACTCACTCACACACTCACTCAGTTATTTATCTTATTCAAGAATATGTCAGGATTAGCGCGTTTAGCTTTATCAACCAGTCGAATGACTCAATTGATTGCACGTCGACATTTGCCGATGTTATCATCGATCAATATTCAACAATGTTCGATGAGTACGTCAGTCGTTCGACGTGATATCGATTCAGCAGCGAAATATATCGGTGCTGGTGCTGCAACTGTTGGTGTAGCTGGTGCTGGTGCAGGTATTGGAACAGTATTCGGTTCATTAGTCGTTGCGTATGCACGTAATCCAAGTTTAAAACAACAACTCTTCTCCTACGCTATTCTCGGTTTTGCTCTATCCGAAGCTATGGGTCTGTTTTGTCTTATGATGGCATTTATGTAAGTATAGACACCCTCTGATCTATTTATAAATCTTTTTATTCTCTTTTTCTTCTAGGCTTTTGTTTGCATTCTAAACCCTCGTCTGTTTCGAAGATTATAGTTTTTCTTTGTAGACAGTNTATAATGTCTCTCTCTCTTTTTTTGTNACGAGTGTCCTCTTTCGAAGAGAAAATCTGTATTGGTCATATGTTCAAATTGTTTGAACGGTTTTTTTCATTCATTGATTCATAAATCAAAATGGATTTACAAAATTTAAATATTGAATTATTTAAAAAACTCGCATTTGCTCTGGTGATTATTCGTAATACACCGAAAGGCATTCGATCGGATGTATTTGCACGAAGTCTTGCTAAACGATTGTGTCATCGTTCGAATATTATCGATGAATATCTTGTTCGTCGACAAGATGATTTACTTTCTCGTTTAGACAAACAATCGGATTCGAAACTGACAACAAGCATATCCATGATGGATCTAACGAATCTACCAAATGGAAAAGTTCGTTTCAATGATCAATACGGACTATTTGCTGATAAAGTTCTTAAATTAAAAGAACGAAAACGTTTGATTAAAATCGATGATATCGAAATTTTACTTGATATCATTTCGAAATGGTTAACAAATAATCAATGGATTATTCTACCGATTGATGCATGTCTTTATACAATTCAATTAATAGCAAATCATTTGAAAACTGACAATGATAAACCATATCATCTTATTCTCGATCTTTTGCCTTTAATCGATAAATTTTTCGATTGTCTATTCGATATTCTCGAACAAATCAATGAAACACATGTTGATTTTATTCATGAAATGATTATATCATTGTCATCATCGAATTCATGTGTGTCGAGAATGTTTGATAAGATTTTTACTCGAATTTGTCATCTTTCTGAACAATCGACTGTTAATCACGATGAATCAATCGATAGATTATTTCGAATTCTTCACGATATTGTTCATAATCGAAGTATTTATCAAGCTCGTCTATCACAACGGTCGATCGAGAAAATCTATCGATTTCTTAATCAAATTTCACCTTTACTCGATGGCAAATCGACTTTTACTCATACACTTAAACTTCAAGGACAATTACAAGCTGGAAATTATAAATTAATCGAAACAAAAATTCAAACCTATCCAAGTTATACAAGTTCGAGTAGTAGTAGTGACCATTCTCAAATTCAACAACAGANATATTTCAATAACAATCGAATGTCATCGAAAATGAACAATCTTGATTACTCAATGAGTCAATCATCACAATACTTTTGAGGCTGATCTCTTGTTGCTGTTGTAATCTAAGCATAGTTANATATNCGTATATTCAAAATAAAAGCTAACATACGTCNATGAAAAAGAGAGAAAAGAATTTATACTTCTCATTTGACGACATCGTGTGCGTTGACGGCGTTTGAATAGGATAAAAAAAAGCGAGAGAAAAAGAAGAAAAAAAAAGTATATACACTTAAGCGAAAGTTTTTGTCGTCAGACTCGCATATAAATATTAGCTGGGTATAGTCATTTGATCATACTGTGTTTTAACTTACAAAGATATGAGTAAGTTTTTATTTTTATTTTTAGAGGTTTTATTTTTTTTTAATACTGAAAATATGTCAAAGTGATATAGTGTTTTATTTTATTTTTATTCGAGCAAGAAAAGTATAATATTGAGTATATACGGAATGTTTTGATGTGAAAGCATACGTTGTTTTTTTTTCTTTTTTTGTTATTCTAAGATAANTTTTTTTCTTTTCTTTTAATCNTAGATTTTATCACAAAACAAATCGAAAAGAAAACCGGCGTTGATCTCAATGGTGACGGTGTCATTGGATCAGGTAAAAATTGATTCAAAAACTTTCGAAAAAGAAAATGTTATTATTCGGCGAAAGGTCAAGGACGTTCATATGGTCATGCCGGTGGTAGTGGTAGTGGTGGTGGTGTTATGAATCAAATTGAAAAAGCTACTGGCATGGATCTCAATGGCGATGGACGTGTTGGTGGTGCTGGTCATGCTCCACAATATAATCAATACGGAGCACCTAGTGGTTATCCACCGAATTATAATCAATATGGTCCACCACAGGGCCAACAATATGGNTATGGTGCTGCACCTGGTTATCCTCCAAATTACAATCAATACGGTGCTCCACCAGGTCCGCAATATAATCAATACGGAGGTGCACCAGGATACGGACATAATCCGCATCAAGGCGGTGGTGCTGGCGGTGGTTTAATGGATCAACTTGAAAGAGCGACAGGTATGGATCTTAATGGTGATGGCCGTGTTGGCGGTTCGGGTCAGGGTTACAATCAATACGGACATCATTATTAAAACAAACATCTACTCATTTAATTTAGCCTGAATTTTTTTTTGTAAAAAAGAACGACCCTTTCATTATTCGAGCGAATTAAACATGCATTAAAACAAAATTCTTCATCTGTTTAATCTCTTCGTTTTGTCATTCAACGTATTTAGTTGAGGATTAGTATCGATAGACGAAGAACAACGACATTAAATTCTCTCTCTCTTTTGTTTTATTATTTCGATAGATTCAACTGTTTTTGTAAAATAAGTCGATGACTATCAACAGTATCTCGTTTATCAATATCAATAAGTTTAAAATCATGCGATACAAGAAATAAAAGCATTGATTTAAAACAATTGCGTGTTTTGATCACTAGTGAATCGTATGTTTTTTTAATAGCCCATTGTTGAAGTGCATTCATCAATTGAACAAGTATTCCTTGTCGACGATTACTTGGTAAAACTCCTGCTAACCAAATATAACAAGTTGAATAACGTTCGTAACCGATGAGATAGCCGACAGGTTGTCGATTGACATAAGCAACAAATAGAACTGGTTGTTGAACTGATTCGAATCTTGTTTTTAATTGTTCGTATGTATTTGAATCAACTTGAAATTCAGGTATTTGTCGATGAATAGAAAAGGCATCATCGAATAACGATAAGTTTTCTTGTATGTCCATTGAAATTTTATCTAAAACGAAGATTTTACTTATTTCCCAAATATAAAATCGCATCGATCGTATNGGGATAAAGTTTTAGTGCTTTGACAGCTGTATTTCGATCAACATTCATTTGTTTCATAATACATTCAATATCTTTTGTATTAACATCGGTTTCATCTTCAGCTTGTTCGCCAATACTTAAAAACGTCATATGAGCTGTTAAATTCAAATCACGCCAATTCTCTTTTGTATATCGTTTGCCTTTACAAATAAGTTTTAAATGTTCCGATGGTATATGTATATATTTAGCAATTAAATCGAATTGTTCGAGTTTTGATAGATTGGAATCATTATCCAAGTGCATATGATATGTTGTCGTGCCATATTTAATTGAAATAGGAATTGTCGATGACATTGTGAGAGTTGAAATTTGTCAAAAGAAAGAATCCGTGACAACAACATA
>JGI26532J50257_10001532_pt1 | contig 11025 bp, 10 predicted proteins | sample ThiBiot_500_plan_FD_50257 | JGI IMG/M metagenome (IMG submission 50257) | reverse complement strand
GCGGCGGGAGCGGCGGTGCTGAACGCGGAGATTCTGGCGCTGCTGGGCAAGCTGGACAAGCTGGGGGTGGCTGCGACGCCGGCCGTGGCGGTGATGGCTTGAGCACGGCACGGGAACAACTGGTCATCATGAAGTTCGGCGGCACCTCGGTTGAGGACGCCAAGGCGATGGAGCGGACGGCGGCGATCGTTCGCGGACGGCGGGAGCGCGGGCTGGAGGTTGTGGTCGTCGTCTCGGCGATGGCGAAGGTGACCGACCAGTTGCTGGCCGCGGCTGCCGCTGCTGGACGCGACGACCGGGCGGGAGCTCTGGCCATCAGCGCACGGCTGCGCCACCGCCACATGGATACGCTGGCCGACCTGCTGGACGGCGGGCGCTTCGGGCAGTTGCAGCCGGTGATTCACCACGAGTTCGACGCGCTGGACGATCTGCTGCGCGGCATTGCGGCGGTGGGCGAGCTGACGGCACGGACGAGCGACCTGGTGGTGAGCTTCGGCGAACGGCTGTCGAGCCGCATGGTCGCGGCGGCGTTCGAGCAGCGGGGCCTCGAAGGCGCGCACGTCGATGCGCGGACCTGCATTGTGACCGACGCGCACTATGGCAAGGCGGCGCCGCAGGAGAGCGCCATCGAGGCGAGGCTGGCGGAGTTTGTGCTGCCGCTGGTCGAAGCGGGAAAGACGCCGGTGATGGGCGGCTTTATCGCTTCGACGGCCGAAGGCATTACAACGACGCTGGGACGCGGCGGCAGCGACTACACGGCGGCGCTGGTGGGCGGCGGCATGCACGCCGGGGCCATCGAGATCTGGACCGACGTCAACGGCATTATGACGACCGACCCGCGCATCTGCCCGGACGCGCTGCGAGTGAAGACGATCAGCTTTGAAGAGGCGGCGGAGCTGGCCTACTTCGGCGCGAAGGTGCTGCACCCGGCGACGATTCTGCCGGCGGTGCAGAAGAGCATTCCGGTGTGGGTGCTGAACTCGCGCAACGCGGAGAACGAAGGCACACGGATTACGGCGCTGGCTCCGAAGTGCGCCAGCCCGTTCAAGAGCATCGCGGCCAAGAAGCGGCTGACGATCATCGACGTCGTGGCCAGCCGGATGCTGATGTCGCACGGCTATCTGAAGGCGGTCTTCGACGTCTTCGACAAGTACCAATGCGCCATCGACATGGTTTCGACCAGCGAGGTGAGCATCTCGCTGACGGTGGACTCGAATGAGAAGCTTCCGGAGATCTGCGCGGAGCTGGGCAAGATCGCGGACGTGAAGTACGAGGGGCGCAAGGCGCTGGTGTGCCTGGTGGGCGAGGATATTCGCGGATACAGCGGGATTGCCGGACGGGTCTTCAGCGCGGTCAGCCATATTAACGTGCGCATGATCTCGCAGGGAGCAAGCGAGATCAATATGAGCTTCATGATCGATGAGGAAGATGTCGAAGAGGCGGTGCGCAGCCTGCACAAGCAGTTCTTCGCCGATCCGGATGCGAGCGTCTTCGACGTGGCGGCGCGGGTTCCGGCCGCGGTGAAGGTTTAGGGGAGGCTGGGTTTTCCTGGATTTTGCTCTCCCACCCATCGCAAAAGCGCGATGGATGGGGCACCCGGGCGATTGGGCGGGATCGATTGAATGGAAGACGCGCCAGGAAGGAAAGATCATGCGGGTTCTGGTATTGGGACAGGGGAAGACCGGCAAGGTGGTCGCGGAGGTTGCGGCGGAACGCGGCCATAGCGTGCATGTGCTCGACGAGCACGAGAACATCCATGCGTCGGCGCTGACGCCGCCGTTTGTCGCGGGGTTCGATGTGATTATCGACTTCACCACACCGGAGGCCGCGGTGCAGAATATGCGCGCCTGCCTGGCGACCGGGGCGAAGATGGTGATCGGCACGACGGGATGGTACGACAAGCTGCCGGATATGCGCGCTCTGGCCGAGCGAAAAAGCGCGGGGCTGCTGTATGGGACGAACTACTCCATCGGCGTACAGGTGATGCTGCAACTGGCGGCGAAGATGGGCGAGTCGCTGCGCAATGCGGGCTACCGGTTCTCGATTGAAGAGACGCACCACGTGACCAAGCTGGACTCTCCGAGCGGGACGGCGATTACGCTGGCCTCAGTCGTCGAGGCGGCTTCGGGCTATCAGAAGGTTCCCATCGAGGCGAAGCGGGTGGGCGATGCCAAGGGGACGCATGTGCTGGTGGCCGAGAGCGCCGCCGACAGGATCACGCTGACGCACGAAGCGTTCTCGCGGCGCGGGTTTGCCGAGGGCGCGGTGCGAGCGGCGGAGTGGCTATGCTCGCGCACAGGCTGCTACGACTTTCAGAGTATCTGTCAGCAGATGTAGCTTCGGATTTGGTTTCCGAATGGAATGGGGATAGGCATGAGCACGATGGACGTAGCGGCGGCGAAGTTTGCGGATTTGACCTTTGAAGACAAGCTGGACCGGCTGGCCGAGGTTGCCGTCCGGGTAGGGCTGGGACTGCGCGCGGGGCAGGAGCTGATCATGTCCGCGCCGATGGAGGCGCTGCCGCTGGTGCGGCGGATTACAGAGCACGCCTATAAGGCCGGGGCTTTGCTGGTGACTACGCTCTACGGCGACGATCCGACGACGCTGGCGCGGTTTGCCTATGCTCCGGAGGCAAGCTTCGACTACGCTCCGAAGTGGCTGCAGGACGGGATCGCCGAGGGGTTCAGGAACGGCGCGGCGCGGCTGGCGATTGCGGGTACGAATCCGGCGCTGCTGGCGAAGCAGGATCCGGCGAAGGTGGCCCGGGCGAATGTCGCGGCGTCGAAGGCGGGCAAGCCGGCGATGGAGTTGATTACACGCCATACCATCAACTGGACGATTGTGGCCTTTGCGACGCCGGAGTGGGCGAAGCTGGTGTTTCCGAACGACCGCGAGGATGTGGCCGTGGCGAAGCTGTGGGAGGCGATCTTCGTCGCCTCGCGCGTGGATGCGGACGATCCCGTGGCGGCGTGGCAGGAGCATGGAGCGCGGCTGAAGCAGCGCGTCGAGCTGCTGAATGCGAAGCGATTTTCGGCGCTGCACTTCGAGGGGCCGGGGACGGATCTGACGGTCGGGCTGGCGGACGATCATCTATGGGCCGGCGGGGGAACGACGGCGGGCAACGGAGTTTATTGCCAGCCGAATATTCCGACCGAGGAGTGCTTTACGACTCCGCATAAGGATCGCGTGAACGGAACGGTGCGGGCGTCGAAGCCGCTCTCGCACCAGGGAACGCTGATCGAGAATATTGCGGTGCGGTTCGAGGGTGGCAGGATCGTCGAAGCGACGGCGACGGCGGGCGAGGACGTGCTCAACCGGCTGATCAGCACGGACGACGGCGCGCGGCGGCTGGGCGAGGTGGCGCTGGTGCCGCACTCTTCTCCGATTGCGCAGAGCGGCGTGCTGTTCTGGAATACGCTGTTCGACGAGAACGCGGCCAGCCACATTGCGCTGGGGCAGGCGTACTCGACGTGCCTGATCGGCGGCGAGAAGATGGCCGCAGAGGAGCTGGCGAAGCTGGGCGCGAATGCCAGCCTGATTCACGTGGACTGGATGATCGGCTCGGGCGAGATGGACGTGGACGGCGTGGCCGCCGATGGGACCTCGGAGCCGCTGATGCGGAAGGGCGAGTGGGTGTAGCGGGTGATTGAGTCTCCTTCGGGGCGGGAGAGATTCCGCTTCCCACCCATCGCAAATTGCGCGATGAGTGGGGCACCCTGGCGGTTGGGGAACACACAAGGAAGAACAAAGGCGAAATACAGGGGTCTCTCCACTGCGGGCCTTCGGTCGAGATGACGTGCATTGGGTTGCTCCGATGGGGATAGCGTCTTGCGCAAAGCAAGCACAATCTAAGACAAGGTAAACTGACAACCATTATGGAACTGATGGGATGTGGAACGGCGCTGGTGACTCCTTTTCGCAAGGACGGCAGTGTGGACGAGCCCGCGCTGCACGCGCTGGTGAGCTGGCAGATCGAGAACGGGATTGATTTTCTGGTTCCCTGCGGAACGACGGGCGAGGCCTCGACGCTGACCGAGACGGAGTGGCTGCGCGTGGTCGAGGCGGTGGTAGGCACGGTGGCCGGGCGGGTTCCGGTGTTCGCGGGGTGCTCGCATAATTCGACGCGCGAAGCGGTGATACGCGTACAGAAGCTGGCGCAGGTGCAGGGGCTGACCGGCATCCTGTCGGCGAATCCGTACTACAACCGGCCGGGGCAGGAGGGCCAGTACCGGCACTTCCGCGCGATCGCCGAGGCGGTGGACCTGCCGATCCTGCTCTACAACATTCCTTCGCGGACGGGCACGAATCTGGAGCCGGCGACGGTGCTGCGGCTGGCGGAGCTGCCGAACGTGATCGGCATCAAGGAATCGAGCGGGAATCTGGCGCAGGTGACGGAGCTGCTGACGACGGCACCGCGCAGCTTCAAGATCTTCTCCGGCGACGACGGGCTGGCGCTGCCGATCCTGGCGCTGGGCGGAGCGGGCCTGGTGTCGGTGGCATCGAATGTGATTCCGGGGCAGATGGGCCGCATGGTGCGGTCGGCGCTCGAGAACGACTGGGTGGGGGCGCGGCGGATCAACCGGCAGTTCTTTCGGCTGATGCAGGCGCACTTCTGGGAGGCGAATCCGGCTCCGGTGAAGGCTGTGCTCTCGATGATCGGGCGGGGCGAGGATGTGTTGCGGCTGCCCATGGTTCCGGTTTCGGCGGCGACGCGACGCAAGTTGGAGTGTATTGTGGGAGAGCTTGGTATGCTGGCAGGCGTCCCCAGCACCGGGGAAGATCTGCGGATGTTCTAGGCTACGGGACGGGTGAAGCGTATGGGCAGCAAGAACGGATGGCGCAGGGACAAAGGCGAAATACAGGGGTCTCTCCGCTGCGCCGTGCGATAAAGCCGCGCGGCTTCGGTCGAGATGACGTTTCCTGGTGGCTTTTTTATAGATCGACGTGAAAGAGGGTGAACCGTGAATCAAGAAGGAACATTGCAGGAACGGGTGGAGTACTGGTTCGAGCAGGGCAAGGCCGCGATGGGAGTTCGCAAGGCCGAGACGACCTTTTTTGAACTGCGGGGCGGTCTGGAATCGGGCGAACTGCGCGCGGCGGAGCCGGATGACTCGGAGCTGGGATGGCATGTGAATCCCTGGGTGAAGCGAGGCATCCTGCTGGGGTTCCGGCTGGGATCGCTGAAGCAGATGGGATCGAATCACGGGCTCTCGTTCGTGGACAAGTCGACCTTTCCGGCGCGGCACTTCATCGAATCGGATGGCGTTCGCATCGTGCCGGGCGGATCCAGTGTGCGGTCCGGCGCCTTTCTCTGCAAGGGCGTGGTGGTGATGCCGCCTGCCTATATTAATGTCGGCGCCTATGTCGCCGAGTGCACCATGGTGGACTCTCATGCGCTGGTGGGAAGCTGCGCGCAGATCGGCAAGCGCGTGCACCTGAGCGCGGCGGCGCAGATCGGCGGCGTGCTGGAGCCGGTCAACGCCAGCCCGGTCATCATCGAAGACGATGTGCTGGTGGGCGGAAATACCGGGGTGTACGAAGGCACCATCGTGCGCAAGGGCGCGGTGCTGGCGGCGGGGACGGTGCTGACCCGGGGCACGCCGGTCTACGACCTGGTGCGGGGCGAGGTCTATAAAGCCACGGCGGAGAGGCCGCTGGTGATCCCCGAAGGCGCGGTCGTGGTGCCGGGTTCGCGCGCGGTCAACAAAGGAAAAGGGCAGGAGTGGGGGCTCAGCGTGGCCGCGCCGGTGATCGTGAAGTACAGGGACGAAAAGACGGAGCTGTCGCTGGTGCTGGAGGATCTTCTGCGGTAAAAGCACGGCGCGTGGCTGTTGGTTCTCTTTCGGAGGCGGGCTTGCGGGTTCGAGCGAAACGCAGATTCCCTTCGGGAATGACAAGCCAAGAGGGTTAGCTAGTTAGCTGCCGTTACCCGGCCATCGCCTCCAGCAGGGCGACGGCCATCTGGTTGCAGGGCGTGGGGATGCCGTGCTTCTTTCCCAGGCGCACGATGACGCCGTTGCGGGCGTCGATCTCCATGGGGCGGCCTGCAGCGCGGTCGGCGTGCAGCGAGTTGACGCCGTCGACGGGAGCGGCGCGGTAGGTACGGAGAACGGCCTCGGCGACGTCGCTGTCGAGATGCGCGCCTTCGGCCCGGCCTACGGCGGCACACTCACGAACAATCTGGAGTGCGGTTTCGCCCACGGCCTCGTTGCGCATGACGCCAGCGGGCTGGAGGAGCAGCGACGAGAGCACGCCGGCGGCGTTGTGGCAGAGCTTGCGCCAGGCGACGCTGGTGAAGTCGGGCACGACGGTGGCGTCTGCCGGGGTTCCGGCGAAGAGCGCGGCGAAAGACCGGCCCAGATCGTTGTCCGGTGCGGTCAGGTGCATAGGACCGCGCTGGCGAACCAGCTCGGGCATCTGCCGTTCGGCGGGGCAGTTGACGACGACGGGGAGGATGGAATCGAGCGGCACATAGGGGGCGAAGCGCTCGCGGTGTTCGACACCGTTCTGCAGCACCGCCACCGGGGCTCCTGTCGTTCCCGGATTCCCGGCCGCGCGGAGCCGATCGAACCACTTTGCCGCGCCCGCCGCGTCGTAGGCCTTGGTGGCGACGATGACCCAGTCGACCGCGGAGACGCTGGCCGGATCGGTGGCGATGGCGGCTTCGACATGCACCTCGCCGTCCGGTGTCTCGACGGTGAGGCCGGCGAGGGGGCGGCGAACACACAGGATCAGCTCGTGCCTCCCGGCCTGCTGCAACAGCGCGGCGATGACGCCGCCGATTGCTCCTGCTCCGATGATTGCGATGCGGGCCATTGAGTCTCCTTCGACTTTGGTGCGGTTTTCTCCCGGGATGCGGTTACTTTCCCACCCATCGCAAAATCGCGATGGATGGGGCACCCGGGCGGTTGTTCCTTGTCTGAAAGCTGCCCGGAGAGTGTGCGGCTACGATGGTGATCAATACAGGGGTCTCTCCACTCCGCTTCGCTCCGGTCGAGATGACGTAAGTTTCGAGTTGCCCCGGTCGAGATAACGTTAGGGGGATACCTTTAAAATGTACGTTCTTACGAGGCTGCGGTGAGCATCGCGGCGCTGTTGGCCGGTTGCAGGACGAAGGCTTTCTTCGGGCCGCGCTTGCGGGCGACGAGGACGCGGATGCGCTCGATCATCTCGGCGGCGGAGCAGGCTCCCTTGGGCAGGAAGACATCGGCGGAGCAGGCGCGGTCGAAGGAGTTGACGGTGCCGGAGACGATCATAGCCGGCAGCGCGGGGTGAAGCTGCTTGGCGCGGCGGACGAGTTCGTTGCCGTCCATGCGGGGCATCAGAAGATCGCAGAGAAGAAGGTCGAGCGAGCCGGGGGCCGACTGTTGCACGATGTCGAGCGCCTGTTGCGCGCTGCTGACGGAGATGACGCGGTAGCCGCGGGTTTCGAGCAGGAAGGTGCGGACAGAGAGTACTTGTTCGTTGTCGTCGACACAGAGGATCGTCTTCTTGGGGCGCATGCGGTCTCTCATTCTGCCGGAGGCCACGGGTAGGGTGGCGCGGCGGATAGGCCGGAGCCGAGGGGCCTGCTGGTTTGCAGGCACTCCGGTCCGGAGGGTTGAACGTTCCCCGTGGTCCGGCGCATGCTCCGGAGCGTAGTGGGGCCGGCTGTTCCCTCGCTTCAAAAGAACAGCAGGCGCGAGCGACGAGGCTCTCCTGTCTGCTTCCGGAGGAAACAGTGCCACCAGTCTGGCAAACGATGCCGCCGGACCATGGGGTGCGAGAGAGGCCGTGTGCGCAGGTTGCCACGCGACTCCGCGAGCGCGAAGATGTGACTGGCCGCGAGTGCAGCGAAGTCGAAGCCGGACGAACCGGGTTCGGCCTCGCTGCGTTTGCGGGCAGCGACGGACGCGGGGGGAGGCGCGACTGCGGGCAGTCGGGACCTTCTCTCAACTCAAATTGTCAGAAAACCAGGCGAAAGCAACTTCAGTTTGTCGACGGCGGCGGCGCACTTTCGATGCGAAGCTGTCGTCAACGCTTGCCAAGAGTACGAAGCCTGACCGGTCTTGGCAACGGCGAAATTCGGGCGAAGACAGGCGAGATTTGCGCTTGCGCATCCACCGCGGCTCGCAAACCTGCGTGGATAGGGGGGATTGATGTTACAGTCCTGTTGAAATCGGGTGCATCCCGGCTGGAAAAGGCGTCCCGTTGCAGCGGGAATGGTGCGGCTGGCGACAAACTTTTCAGACGCTTGCCGGAACTTCGCCGGCTTCCCCTGCCCCGCGAGCGGACGGCGATGGATCGCGCTGGGCGATTGGGGTTTGAATGATGTTTGTTTTGTCAGAGAACTGTCATAGATTTGTCACAGAATTGTCACAGGTGGGTTGAATTCACCAGGTTTTCCGTGCTACATTGAAACCATACGAAATTAGTGCTGATTAACGCTCTTTTTAGTACTGATTCGAGAGAGGAGAGAAAGTCGCATGTTCAGGCTGAACAAGTTGACCGACTATGCTCTCGTCGTGATGCAGTATGTAGCCGGCCACCCGGAGGAGCCTCTGCACACGGCCCGGAGTCTGGCGGCGGCAACCCTGCTTCCGGTGCCAACCGTGGTGAAGCTGCTTAAAGAGTTGCAGGATCACGGGTTACTGGTCTCCTATCGGGGCGTCAAAGGTGGCTATGCACCATCGCGGCCGCCCTCGCAGATCACCGTCGCGCAGATCGTCGAGGCGATTGAGGGTTCGATCGGCTTTACCGAGTGCGCTACCGCCCCCGGCCGCTGCACGCTTGAAGGCAAGTGCCGGGTGCAGGACAACTCCCATATTATCGGACGCACGCTCCAACGCGCTCTGGGAAACATCAAACTTTCAGACCTTACGGCTGAACTTGCGGAGGAAGCCCGCCCTCCCCGTAAGAGCAACCTCGTTACCTCCATCACCATGAGTCCAGGGAGAGTTCAATGACAGCTACAAACACGATTGAAGAATTTGCCAACCAGGAATACAAGTGGGGCTTCGTCACCGATGTGGAAGAAGACCGCATTCCTCGCGGGCTGAACGAGGACATTATTCGCCTGATCTCGGCCAAGAAGGAAGAGCCGGAGTTCATGCTGGAGTGGCGGCTGCGCGCCTTTCGACACTGGATGACGCTGGTGAAGGCGGACGCCGAGCCGAAGTGGGCCCATGTGACCTTCCCCCAGATCGATTATCAGGACATCGTCTACTACTCCGCGCCGAAGAAGAAGGCGGGCGCCAAGAAGAGCCTGGATGAGGTCGATCCCGAAATTCTGGAGGCCTACAGCAAGCTGGGCATCTCTCTGAACGAGCAGAAGCGGTTGCAGGGTGTCGCCGTGGACGCGGTCTTCGACAGCGTCTCGGTCGCGACCACCTTCAAGGCCAAGCTGGCCAAGGAAGGCATTATCTTCTGTTCCTTCTCCGATGCGGTGAAGGAGCATCCCGAGCTGGTGAAGAAGTACCTGGGCACGGTGGTTCCCTACAGCGACAACTTTTACGCAGCTCTGAACGCCGCGGTCTTCAGCGACGGCTCGTTCGTCTACATGCCGAAGGGCGTGCGCTGCCCGATGGAGCTTTCGACCTACTTCCGCATCAATGCGGCCGACACCGGCCAGTTCGAGCGCACGCTGATCATCGCCGACGAGGGCAGCCAGGTGAGCTACCTGGAAGGCTGCACGGCCCCGGCACGCGACGAGAACCAGTTGCACGCGGCAGTGGTGGAACTGGTGGCGCTCGACAACGCCCAGATCAAGTACTCGACGGTGCAGAACTGGTATCCCGGCGACAAGAATGGCGTCGGCGGCATCTACAACCTGGTGACCAAGCGCGGCAAGTGCGCCGGCGCGAACTCACGGATCTCGTGGACGCAGGTGGAGACGGGCAGCTCGATTACATGGAAGTATCCGAGCTGCATCCTGGTGGGCGATAACTCGGTCGGCGAGTTCTACTCGGTGGCCTTGTCGAACAACTACCAGCAGGCCGATACCGGCACCAAGATGATCCACATCGGCAAGAACACGCGCAGCACCATCGTATCGAAGGGAATCTCGGCCGGGCACGGACAGAATACCTATCGCGGCGGCGTGAAGATCATGAAGAACGCCACCGGAGCGCGCAACTATACGCAGTGCGACTCGCTGCTGATCGGCGACCAGTGCGGCGCGCATACCTTCCCCTACATCGAGGTGCGCAACTCAAGCGCCCGCATGGAACACGAGGCTTCGACCTCGAAGGTGGACGAGGACCAGATCTTCTACTTCCGCCAGCGCGGCCTGTCGGCCGAAGAGGCCGTGTCCATGATTATTAACGGATTTTGCAAACAGGTCTTCCGCGAGCTTCCCATGGAGTTCGCCGTGGAGGCACAGAAGTTGCTCAGTGTCAGTCTTGAAGGGAGCGTTGGATAAATATGGCAATGTTGGAGATTCGTAATCTGCACGCCCGGGTCAACAAGCAGGAGATCCTGAAGGGCATCAACCTGGACATCAACGCCGGCGAAGTGCATTCGCTGATGGGACCGAACGGCTCCGGCAAGAGCACGCTGGCGCAGGTGCTGGCGCGGCGGGAGACCTACGAGGTCACCGAGGGAGAGGTGCTGTTCAACGGCAAGGATCTGCTGGCGATGAAGCCCGAAGAGGCTGCCTGCGAGGGGTTGTTTATTGCCTTCCAGTATCCGGTTGAAGTTCCCGGCATCAGCAACTCGTACTTTCTGCGCGCGGCGCTGAACGCGCAGCGCAAGTATCGCGGCGAGGAGCCGATCGACGCGATCGACTTTATTCCGCTGCTGAAGGAGAAGATGAAGCTGCTGGAGATGGACGAGCGCTTCCAGAGCCGCGCCATCAACGAAGGCTTTTCGGGCGGCGAGAAGAAGCGCAACGAGATCGTGCAGATGGCGGTGCTGAACCCGTCGCTCGCCATTCTGGATGAGACCGACTCGGGCCTCGATATCGATGCGCTCAAGATCGTCTCCCAGGGCGTGAACGCGATGCGCAGCCCGGACCGCGCCATCGTGATGGTGACGCACTACCAGAGG
>JGI26532J50257_10001528_pt1 | contig 11042 bp, 9 predicted proteins | sample ThiBiot_500_plan_FD_50257 | JGI IMG/M metagenome (IMG submission 50257) | reverse complement strand
TCCACCTGCAACGATTGTTCCTTCTCCTCCTTTTCCTATTTCACCGTTTTCCCATCTTTTCACTGCATGATTCCTGAAATCAGAAACAAATAAATTTCCATCTTCATTCATCATCAATCCAAAACATCCAATATTCTCAATGATAATTTCTTTGTCACCATTTGGATTTTCTAATGGCCATCGAACAACTCTGCTATTTCCATGATCAGAAATAATCAAAGATTTCTTCATTTCATCAACAATGACATCAGTTGGACCATTCAATTGATCAATTCTATTTCCTCTACCATTTCCTCCTGCAACAATTTCTCCATGATCATTTGTCTCGTCTAATTTCCATTTAATGATACGATGATTATTTGTATCAGCAATATATATGTTGTTGTTGATGATGATTGATATAGATTCCATGAGGACAGTAGAGTTGATTTAATTTGTCTCCTTCTCCATTTCCTCCAGCAATTGATTGCGCAGTTGGTTTCCATTTGATATTTGATTTGAGTTGTTGACGATGATAAGGATTTGCTTGATCTAAAGNCTGAATAATTTGAATCGATAATTTGTGAATAAATGTTGAAGAAGAATCCTGTTTGATTTCAATATTCATCGGTTGTTGAATTTGTTNTAATTGAATTTGTAATTTTTCTAAAACTTTTTCATTAAAATCTTTGTTTTTGTTAATCTGTTGAATTTGTTGAGTAAAATCATCGAATTGTGTTTGTATTTGTGGGAGATATCCATGAATCGATTGTTGAACAAATTGTCGTTGTTGTTCAGCTGTTTGTTTTATTTTTTCTATTGATTTTTGTTCCCAAAGATTAATTTGAATAATTGCCGGATGATTATTTGGAATAGTTTTTTGTTGATCATTTAGAATTTGNACAAATTCATTTGTTTGATGTTCAATTTGATGAAATTGAGATTTTAATTCTTCTCGATGTTTAATTAAATCATCGACACAAAAATGTTTTTCACAACCAGGACAAGAATATGTTGTTGTTTCTTCTTGACATGTAAAACATCTAGTTGAAAGATTGGATGTCGCCATGTTTGATATTTATTTAATGTAAAGAAAAGATATGAAGACACGAATACTTAAAGTGTTATCTGATGAATCATATTGTAGATTTATTAGAAAAGAAAAAAAAAAGATTTGAGTTAAAAAAAGCATCGATTCGATCTTAGATGTTGATTTAAATGGAGGAAAAGAAAAGTTGTTAAGTGATATATTTGGTATCAAATAAAATTGTGGTTAAATCAGTAATTGAATGACAATATGAATCTCCAGTAAGAAGCATTTGAGGCATAAAACGAGTGAATAAGAGAAGAAAAGGTGAATCATTTAATTGACATCGTTTGATATCGATATTTAAATCGAATAGAGTAACATTTGAATNGAATTGAAGATGAATTCGTGTTGAATTTCTTGGTCTAAGATGATTATTTTCAATCGAGAATTGAATTTGATCGGTTCGAGATGAGATTTGCATATTAAAAGTTAACAAATGATTTAATTGAATAATTAAATTTCTCGATGAAACATTTCGATTTTTCAGAATTTGAATATTTTGAATGGGTAAAGTTCGATTAAAAGAATCGGTAAAACTACATTTATTAACATTTGAACATTTTCGATTGACAAAATCCAACGAAGTTTTCATTGAAAATTCATCGAGAATTGGTTCCAACGGTAAACTATCGAATGTCATCATTGTAATTAATCCAACTTGAGACACAATCGGCACTTGATACGATCGATTGGGCATTTTCAAAACTGTATAAATCGATTTCGACGTATGTTTAGCATAGAATAACTTTGGATGTTGATTTGAAAATGGTTCACGTATAAAAATAATGAAACCAACGATCACCAAACCAACGAACAACGAACAAATCGTTCGAATAAATTGTTGACTTCGATTAATCAATGGAAGTAACGACAAAATCAAGAAAAGACTCGGAATTGAAACAAAACCAGAAATAATTTCATTGGCCGATAAATATTTATTCAATTGAAAACCTCGACTCACAAATGGAATTAAAATTCGAAGTAATCGAATTAACATTTCCATNGAATGATTCAACGGAAACAATAAACTCACAATCACCATCCAAAACCAATACTTTCGTCNCATTGAAATTTTCAACCAATTCCAATCAATGACAAAATCACAAACAACCAAACAAATATTCAATGGACACACGAATATCGACCAAATTAAAATCAAATAAAATAAACGACTTCGACATACGATCGAAATTAACATCAATAAACAATAAACCAATTGAATTGATACATTTTCTTCGTAATTAAATTCGAATGTCANAANTGACTTTCTCGACCAAAATCGAAGAAATTTTCGATGAATTCGATGAAAACAATATTCCAACGATACGAAAACGAGAAAATTCGGAAATGAAAATAAAAATATAGCCAACCAAACATTTCCATAGAATGACATCGGACGAATCGTTGATAACAACCAACTAAACACCAACGAACTCAACAACGAACAGATCAACGACANCAAATGACTCAACACATAAAATACAATTGTTAACAAACGTAAACTAACCACTTTGCCCGAGAAACATTTGTATAAACAACCAGGATTTGCACATAATTCATGATTACAACGATTGTCTAACCAAATCAAACAACTATTTGTCACAATTATCAAAACAATTAAATTCATTTCCACTAAATTCCAACTTGACAAACGACAATAAATCAAATATCGACCAAACAAATCGAAATAAATCATTTCTTCTTCTTCATCGATCATCGTTTCATTCGTTTCAAAGATCTTTCGAATTAAATNCTGCAAATTCTCTCCTAATTCTTGCCAAACACCTCGTCTCACCGTTTGACGATCATCTAACAAACTATGATAAACATACGCATCGAGATAATGTCCAAAATTATATCCTTCGATTGCACTATTCGATGTATAAANATCGTAATCACTCGTTATTCCAATTAATTGAGGAACATATTCAAATAATAAATTCGCTGTTGGTCGACGAATCGAACTTAATTCGGTTAATAAATGAGAAGATTTCAATTGAATTAAACTCGATCGTTCACGACAATTCATCGAATCCAAATAAATAAAACGAAACAGATTCGAACTCCACGAATGAGAATTCAAAAAAGATAAAACTCCTTCGGGACCAGTTTCTTCGCCATTGGTTAACAAAACGATTAAATTCTTGTCCGAAAACGAAATTCGTTCGTCATTTAACAGATTATTCATCAATTCAAGTAGAATAACAACACCCGAACCATCGTCACTTGTTCCAGAACTAAATTCAACTGTATCATAATGACCAGTTAATAATAAACTTGAAGAACTATTCGTTGCACTCATATTCGAAATACGAACGAGAATATTGTCTAAATCATTCGAATAAATGTTGGTAAATGTTTGAATATCGATTTCACATCGAAGATTCCGTCGATGAGTCGAACAAATTCGTTCGATTTGCGATAAAATAACGAATTTCGCTTGAATATTTTCATAGGTATGACTCACTCGAGGTCCCAACGAAATCAATTCATTTAAATAAATCATCGCACGTTCTTCACTAAATTCAGCCAAACTTACATTCGATGATTTACTCAACGGAACATTGATCGATGNCAAATATAAATACACTGGACCAATCAACACCAATACACACACAAACAAACTATTCCAAATCAACAAATCTTTCAACGAACTTCGTTGAGTTGTCGTAGTTGTTGTTGTTGTTGATGGAAGGAACGGTGTTCGTTGAGAAACAACATCCATCTTCTGATTGAGACACAAACAGAGAAATGAGAGGAAGAGAGAGAAAAAAAAAAGAAGGAAGATCTACTTGATTATTCAATTATTATATACATCAATGATTTCATTTTCTATGTTTATTAGGAAATAACAGAAAAGAAAACATAACGTCAACAATTCGATAATGATGATGTGACATTTCATTAATCATTCTCTCTCTCTCTCTCTCTTTCTTTCTCCACTCCAAAATCAACGACATACACTCCTACAAATAATTGTCAATCTTAACAGAATGTCATCTTCGATTTTGTCTCTTCGCTACTTATTTTCTCCTTCAAAAAAAAAAGAAGAAGAAGAAGACATTTGACTAGTGACATCTGTCATCTCTCGTGTCAGTTAATCAGAATACATTCTTGAAACAATTCTCGATAGATTTCTTTTCAATCTTTCTTTTAATGACAATGTTCACGAGGATAGTGAATCATAACACCATCTCGATGTAAAGCTTGTTGAACTTGTCGAATATCAATCGATTGAACATCGGCGTGATCATTTAAAATAGAAAATGAAGCTAAATAACCAGCTGCACCACCGAGTAACATAAATGTTGGTTCCAATCGTGTTGTTGCATAGGCAACATGCGAAGCAGCATGACAAACCGAAACGATTAAATTCGTTGCTTCACTTCGTTTCGGTAGAAGAATTCTTGACGGAATTTCAAACGTAACTCCACTCTTCGATCCATTTAACTTTTGAATTTCGTAGAACATTTGTCCTTCATTGATTGCCTTCGTTCCGTTGACAATTCGTGTGACAACATGAACATCATGTTTCCAACTGCCTAACGCAATTGAATCATTTCGACAGAGACCACTGACAACATCATGTTGTGTGAACATATCGTCATTGATCAATCGAAGACCTTCACGAATATACAATTGAGGTGTCCGATGATGAGTTTCAGGCCATTGATCATTGCAAAGACCGTATCTATTCAATTCATCTTTGATCAATTGTGGAACTTGAGGAGATGTAAGAAGATACCAAAGATAACCATAAACATAATCTGCTGTTTGTGAAGCTATTCGACGACGATCTTCATCAGTTCCATTGACAAAACCTTCATTTAAATTGACAGGATCCGTTGTAAAAGCACTATTAAAACTACCGTTGAGATCGTAGATATCCGTAATTGGACAACCACGATCACTGTATGGATAAACATCGAACAGAGAATTCAATTGAGGAGATTTGCCTGATGCAATTAACGAATCGATGTATCGTTGAAGAAGAATGAAATCAATTGGATCGTAATTGTTTGGTTTAGGAAAAGGAGCTTGTTTACTTCGGTTTGTTGTGACACAAAGACGATAGGTAAATGTCATTAAATGTTGATCTTGAGATCCAACAGGTCCAATTGTATTCTCCGGTAAGACGTAGGGAACGAGTGAACCATTGGCAAATGTTGCATTGACTGGATATGAGGGCAAAAAATTGGCAAAACTTTCGTAAGGTCGAACACCAGCATAGGATTCTTCGTATTGACTTTGCGATTCTCGACCCGATGTAAACGAAAGTCCAGCATAACGAACAAGATCACCTTCGTAACTTGCATCAATGAAAACACTCGCTTGCCACATTCGACTATCGTTTTTCGTTTGAAATTCAACAATTCTCGTTCCATTTCGTTTGACACTTTGTGGAATAATCCAACCGACTCGAGTTATCAATTCAATATTCGAATATCGATCAATTAAATCTTTAAAACTTCTCGTTCCAACATTCATCTCAGGTACATAGATCGGATGTGAAACATTTCGATAGTATTTAGCATTATTCAAAGCCCATTCTTCTGCAACAGAACCATTCACTTCAAAGACAATACAAACAAATACTTTGCACGACTGTAAACAGAGTTGACTTACGAACATCGTAGAATCGAGTATCTCGAAGGCCAATACCTCCTGCAGACACCATTCCACCGATATATTCTGTTGGTTCAATGATTGCAATCGAAAGCGATGATGACGTTCGTGCCGATGTAATTGCAGCTGCAATTCCACTGGCTGTTGCCGTGTAAACAATCACATCATATCCATCGATACAAACCAAAAAACATAAACTCAACAGGAGAACAACAACAACAACGACTTCACAAGAAGAAAAAAACATCGTTTATGTCAAAACAAAAAACATTTTGTTGTTATCTCAAAAGATTAAATTTAAGTTTCAATTGTTTGAGTAAAGTTCTGTTGATAAAACAAGTTGAATTTCGAGTTGACCAAGGACCGACTTCATTGATAATTTCTTCAGGCCACGTATTGACACATTCGAAATGTTGATTCTCCCATCGATGTGTCACTGTTTGACAAAACAATCGATCTCTTGAACACATTTCAACAAATAATTGTCCATCCGGTGCCAAATTGAAATTGGGCTCGACAGGAATGTGAAAATCCTGTTGAATCAATTGTANAGCTTGTTCAATCAATTGAATGACAATCTCTTTTTGAATTCCTTGAGTTCGTTGTTGAATGGGATAGTAAATGGCTTTGATATAGGGCGTTCCTGCAGCCATATATTGTTCCATAAAACTTGTAAAATTCCATCGCGAATGAATCGCTCCGAGATTGATATGAACAGACCCATCGGACAGAAACGTTTGATACATTTGTCCTGTTCCTGGTCCACTCACGTGAATATTTGTTCGACTGATCAATTCAAGATGTTCTTTCATTGTCCAAGATTTATTCGATTGAAAATCCAAATATTCGATTTGAATTGACGGATATCGAACATGAATTTCATCGATTGTTTGCAACAATTCATTTTTCTCATCGTCAGTAAATCTTTTATTATGAATAATTAAAATATTCATCGTTTGTTTTTTCTTTTGATTGAACGTTAAATTATATTTGTGATACATTCGTTGTCTAAAAAGCGCCGATCCATTCAAATGAATGCCACCAGGTAATTGTAAATCGGGTTGTAAACATCGTTGACACATATTTCCACTTCCGATAATTAATTCTTCGAAAACAAACGATCGTTGAAATGAATTCTCTTCCATTTCTGTAAAATTCCTAATTTCTAATCCCGAAAATGTTCGATAAACTTCATAAGTAAACGACGTATTTGTCGAGTCAACAATTGTACTTAAAAGAATTGTAAATGGTCTCAAATGTCTCGGTGGAAATCGAATCAACGCTAAATAGGCGGGATATAAACCATCGAAAAGTGCGTGACCAATATTCGACAACCAAAGTTGATCGAAATAAATTGTCACATTTCGAATGTAAGTTGGATTTAAATGATTTTGACGAAGGAAATCGATGAATTGACTTTGAGAATAAAATCTTCGTCGTTCAGGAATTAATTTCGTTGGAATCCAAGGTCCAACACGAACATTTGCAAGTGGCAAAGACGATTTCTTTGTTGTTAAAATCCAAAATGTTTTATTAAAATAAAAAATATTTTTGAATAAAGACGATTGATTCAACGATGAACCAACACATTCAACTTCACTTTCAACATATACAAATCCCCAACGATTTAACTTTAAATAAATCAACAAACTCGTGACAATCGAACAGCAAACAAAAACTAAACGTTTCTTCATTTGAAAGAGAAAAAGCAAAAAACTTTATTTTTGACGTCGAAAGAAGAGAAAAATCAAAGTAATCGAACAGAATAACCTTGATTAGCAAAAACAAGATAAAAACACCATGGAAACGGTGTTTTATCTTTAATATCAATCGAAATCTGTTTTGTCTTTTGTTGAGTTCGTTGATTTGTCAAAGACAACAATCGATTATCACAATCGATTGTCAAAGTTAAAATATCGTTTTCAATTGGAATTGTCGTCCATTGAATTCGTTTTCCCATTCCATTCATCCAAAGATCTCCATTGGTCGACCAACCAATCGATGAACGCAATTTATGATATCGAACATCGCCGAATGCCGATCGATCTGTTGCCGAACAAATGCCAATGAATATCCATGGATTCCATTCTTCGTTTTGACTCAATTGATTTTTAAGAAATTGAAGTCGAATTTGATGAATTCCTTGTTGATACAATTGATTTCCTCGAACGTAACCATACGTTTCATAGTTGCCTTTATCACAAATTCGATGATTCTCTTTCAATCGAATTGAACGACTTTTCTCTTCGAATTCTTCAACTGTCATTTGCTTTTATTTATTCGAATGAAAAAAAATGAAGAAACAGAAAAACACATCGATCGATTTCTCTTTGTTTGAACCTGTTTCAATGGTTACACACTCTCGTTTCTAATGGAATCAAATCTCGTTTGAGTTCATTTTCATAGCGAATCAATTGCAAAAGAAACGACGGATTCGGTGACGCTATTGATCGTCTATCGAGTAAATATTCGAATGCGATGTCTAAACTCAATTTGTCAAATCTAAATAAAAAACAAAATCAAAAGTCAATTCAACATTTGAAAAATAAATCGAACTTCAACAGATAAGCTAAAACAATGGCTGATGATCTCGAAATTCCCGCTTGACAATGAACGAGCACTTTCACATTTTTCTTTCGACAATCGGAGAGAAATTGATTCGTTCGATCGAAACATCGTCTGACATTGCTTTGCAAATTATCTTCTAAATCTTGAATCCAAAGAACATTGAATCGATTTTGAATCTGTTCATCTAATGGACAATCACAAACATTGATTATATTTTCAATTCCCAATTCAACAAGTAAATCAACATCAATTGCGTGACCTAAATCACCATGATAAAGGAAATTCTCAATTATAACTGATGGACGAACACCATTTTCTATTGCATTTACAATTTGTTCGTTTTTAATTCTTAATAAATTGTCTAATGTTTTCAATTCANCATCAGTTGCATCGAATTCAACNACAAGACGAGCCTTTAAATCATCTNTCACATTCATTTTCTTATATCAATTTATTTCTTCTTCCTATCGAAACACATTCGAACTGAGTCATTTATTTCAGCAAATCAAAATTAAATTCGACAGAGTTCGTTAGTAACTAATCGCACCCGTAGCTGAATAGGCTTTTTGCCAAGCTAAAGCCGTGACATAATCACGAACAGTGACTGTTCCCGTGAATTGTCGTTTTCGTTGATCGAACTGATGATATTCATCAATTGTTTTAGTTAAAATCAATTGAGTTTGTTCAATATTCTTGGCCATTTCNGTTTGTTCTTCCGAAGTCTTATTCAAAAATGCATTCAAATGGTCTCGATGTTCGAATTTACTAAATGGTTGTGGATTATGTAAACAATGAATTTGCCATGCAGACCAAATCGACGACGTTGAATCCGCTGCATGATCCAANGCTTCGGTTCCATGTTGAGATGTTAATTGATAAAAATAGAAATGATTNATGGCGATATCAGCTGCATACAAAGAAATAACACCAAACCACCATTTTGGCCATTCACCTTCATTGGGAATATCTTCTAAACCTTGAACATGTCGACCAAATTCATTCAATAGAAAATGTTTTCCAATTTTTGTTGTTAAATTTGCTAATTGAATCGAATCATTGGGCGAAACTAACCAAGTTGAACAAAGATTATGAACACCTGCATGTTTATAACCTAATTTATGTGCAATCTCTTTCAATCGTTGATCAGTAAACTCAATTCCATGTGGAATTCCACCGAATTGCATTTTATACAATGGAATTGAATGTTGTTGTTTGAGACCAAAATAAAGAGCTGGACTGAGTAAAGCATCTTGATCAACACGAAGAATCCATTGATAGAATTTNATCGATCGTCGATATTCTTCAGTTAACATAAAAGCAATCGACGTCATATAAAGATAATTTCTCCATTCGTCAACAATTTCAACTTTCAATTCTTCGTAAAAACATTTCGAAGTTCGATCTAAATGTGTTTGTGTTGACAAAGGTAAACACGATGAAGGCAATCGAGAACAACTCGGTTGTTCACAGAAAACAATTAAATCAATGAGAACTCCATCGGATAATGGAGAGAAATTCTGAATAAATCTCCATGATTCATAAAGTAAATGAAATTCAGCAATATGAGATAAATCATTGGCTAANGAAAGAACAACTGCCAATGTGATTTGAGATTGAATTCCATCGGGTGAAATGATTGTATCTTGAGAACTTCGATTGACAAATTCATCGATAAAGATTTCCTTTTGTTTTTGGTTCAAATTCGGATAAATAAATAATCGAAAAAACGTGATGAAAATGAAGGTTAAAAGAGCATATTTCATAGAAATTCGTTTCATCATTGAATTGAGTCACATTTTTCTTTTCGTGTGTTAACTCAACCGTGTCAAGCAAGACGAAGAAAAAAAAAAGCTGAAGATGATGATAGATTGTCATTATAGGTGCATGTCAAGGACAATATGATTAAAGAACATTGAGAAATGTTAAGCACAAACTTTGTTATTTGATAAGAGAAGATAAATATTTATTTAACAGCTAAAAAAAGGAGAAAGACTTACGATTTTGTTTTTCATAATACGAAAAATGAATCCACTTTTAACTTATCGTTATCCAATTCTTTTGATTTCAGCTGAAATCTTCGGTTTGTTAAGTTTAATTTTAATTGGATTAATTTTTGATAAAAATCATTATGGACCAACATTTGAATATGATTGGACAAATCAACCATTTAGTTATCATCCATTAATGATGACAATTGGTCTCTTATTTTCTTATGGTAATGCAATTATTTTATATCGAACATTGAAACATGTTCCTAAATACAAAGTTAAATTAGCTCATGCTATTTGTTTACTTGGTTCGCTTGTGTTTACCATTGTTGGTTTTGTTGCAATTATTCGACAGAAAAATCTTGGTAATGCATCACATTTTATGACATTTCATTCGTGGCTTGGTTTAACTACAATTATTTTATTCGTTTTACAATGGATATGTGGTTTTGTTTGTTTTCTCGTTCCACAAATGCCAATTGAAATTCGAAAACTTTATATGCCGAGGTAAAAATCTTTGAAAGAAGAAATTGCAAATTTATTGAAATGAATTTAGTCATCGACTTTGGGGTAAAGTAATATTTATCTCGTCGGTTGTTATTATTTTAACTGGTGTCTGTGAACATGGAACTAAATCATCGTATGCACCTGCAGACGATAGTCAACGAAGTCGACGTTTACTTTTGAATTTCTTCGGTGTTTTTACTTCGTTGTTCAGTTTGATTATTATTTATTTATTATCGAATCCTGAATATCAACGACCACCTGACAATAATAACAATAATAATAAT
>JGI26532J50257_10001494_pt1 | contig 11127 bp, 9 predicted proteins | sample ThiBiot_500_plan_FD_50257 | JGI IMG/M metagenome (IMG submission 50257) | reverse complement strand
CACAAACATGATGACAATGATCCATATAAAGTGATATAAGATAAGGAAATTCGCCAATAACACTCACTTGATCATCATCAACATTCGAATTGTGTAATAAAGGTAAATATGAAATTGAAACTATCTCTCTCCTCTCACTTCTCTCTTCTTATTTGATAAGTGTAATAAAAAGATTCAACATCTTCAATTTTTAATTTAATTGAATTTAATAAAATAATGTTCTCGTCGAAATTATGAAATTGAATTTGTTTCGAATGATTTCAATTGAAATTTCATTTGATTTGGTGACGAATATGAATGAATACTTGCTAAACCTGGTGATGGTTGACACATTTCTTTGAATGCTCATTCAAATGTACGTCGAATACGAATATAGAATCAATGATTATGTTGTTGATTAGATACTGCTTGATCTAGAAATAAAATAATTAAAAAGAAAGTTTATTTTATTTTACTTACATATGCGAATGCAGCATCGAACAAATGCCAAAAACGAGCTGCCTATAAGTACTTGTATTCGTTTCGAATCAAAATTGAATATTCCATACGCTCGTTCCAGTTCGATATAATGTTCGATTTCTTGAAATATCTATCACCTTGATATTGATATAAGCACAATCGATAAACATATCTCAAGAAAACGATCATTAATTAGTTCATTGGAGTTCGTTCTCAGGGCGATCAATACGGTCACCGAGGCGATACAAAACGATAGCGTCTACGACCATTTTGTACAGTTTACAATAATCTACAAAGAAAAGAAATCAATAGGGATGGAAAAAGTAGAGTGACACACTCCGAGTCACTTTTCGTTCTGCCAACGAAAATTCCTTTTCCGTATATATTGGATAGAACAAAAAAGTGACTCACTTTGGTACATGTGTAGGATAAGCACACCATCTCTTTTAAAAAGCATAAAGAAAGGACGAAAAGAAAAAAATACTGGAAGATATGAACACCACAAAGGAACGAATTAAAAGAGATGGTGTGCTTATTCTACACATGTACCGATTTCTTTTCTTTGTAGATTATTGTAAACTATACAAAATGGTCGTATACACTATCGTTTTGTACCGTCATGACAATCGTATTGATCGTCTGGGGACGACTTGTCTGATGAAGATCTATCATTAAGTGATAAAATAATGAAAACTATTGTTTTCGGATATATCCTCGACAAGTTCAATCAGCGAAAGTGAAGACAAAACGACTTGGAATGCGTATTAATTGCAACAGAAAAATCAATTACTTCTTAGAAAAATATGCACATATCAAATCAAGTTAGATCCTATTTTATTTAAGAAAAAAATAGATTTATTTTTTCTGATCAAATTTTAGTTGATTGTAAAGCTGCTATTCGCCAAATATTGATTCAACTAAACATCCAACTAACTGATCTCTACAATATACTCAAAATTCTAACACATTAAATTGATTTACCTGCCTTACAGTTACATCAAGGGAATATTATAGATACTATTTCGCAAGTACACCAAGAGCATTCTCTCAAAAAAAAAAGTTTCTCTCTTTCTTCTCTATCTATGGTCAAGCTGTACGCGAAGCAAACAATAGATATTTGAATATCAAATTAGATTGCTAAATAAAAATCGAGTTGTATTTGTACACGGACTGTGTTCATAATTCAACAGATGTCTGCAGCTATTCACCTGCCTTTATAGTAACCATAACATCTTTTCTTTGAATGTGTGTGTCGAGAAAGAGAAGAAAAAAAACGTGTGCTCAATATATTTGAAATGAGTAAAAAAGTTGATGAGAAATTAAAACAATTGTTTTTAAATCAAACTCAGGTATTCACATGATGTTATCGAATTTTGGTTTTATTTTGTATTTGATAGAAAACTATTGTTACAACAGGCAAATCTTTCGATGATTTTCAAACATTATTTAAAACAATCAAAGAATCAGGTTAATATCGATGATTTTATTAATTAAATCACATTCTTATCGATATAGATCATTTTGAATATTATCACAATTTATTTCAATTAAACCAAAATGCATCATTTGATGAGCATAAATACGAAATAGATTATTTAAAAAAAGGACAAGTAAATATTCGATTCGAAGAGAGAATTCATTTGTTTATAGTTTTTCTTTTTAGTCAGCATGGGAAAAACGAATAGTAAAAAGTTTAAACACAATGTGTACAGAAGTCAATTTACCATTAGCTCGACAAGTTTGAAAATCGAAATTTTCAAAAGTTGAAGTTTTTTGTTTTGAAATAGAGAAATGAAAATGAAATGCGTCTTGTACGAAGACATTGGAATGAATTGGGACATATTTGTGGAGGTTGATTCTCTTTGTTCTCGAGAAATGAAATCTTTTTAAATTGTTTTTTGTCTAAAAAAGATTTGAATCGTTTTCGACCGGTTTATTCGGCGAAAGATTTTCTCGATGTGATCTGTGTTTTAGTCAATCCAAATCTAAAAATCGATGAAGCTCTTTGGAAGTGAGACGTCATTCGAATTTTCTCTTGTTTTTAATTGAAAAAAAAACTGATTTTAGTTGTGGGTTAATTAAAATTCCAATTGTAACAAAAACATTCGCTGAAATCGTGAGTTTGTCTTTTACAGGAAAATTAAAACGAATTATTTTCGAAATAGAAATTAATGTATGCTGATCTTTGTCCGAATATAATTCAGTATTGTTCTGATGAAACATTTAATGAAGTGAAAGAAGAAGAAAATATTAAATTAGCTCTACAAAGTAAAGAAAAAGCCCATAGAAAACAAAGTTAATTGTTTTCGATTAGTTTTGGAAAAGAAATCGAATTTAAATGCAGTTCGAGAATACGCTCGACGTGGTTGTCCGACAAGTCTTCGAGGAAGACTTTGGTCAACCATGTTAAATATCGAACTATCAAATTGGGTAAAGAGACAAAACGAATAATGAAATTTGATTTCTAATCGTAGTTTGTCTTCTAGCATTTAGCTTATTTCAATTATCTCAAACAAAATGTCGTTGATTACGATCTTTTAGTTGACAGTTTACATTACAAAGTAAAACTGAAAACAAAACAAAAATTATTCGAAAGATTTTCTCTCAGGATGTCAAATTAACAGCTGTTAATGATGATCAATTATTCGTTTTCGAAGATTATTTGTATCAAGTAAAATCAACTCGAACCAAAACATTCGAATTTATTCTTCTTCTCAAGGTTTTGTTGTTATTCTCTCGAGATACACATATTCAAACATGTTTCACACAAAGTGCCAGTGGTTGTCAACCGCCACGATCATTTATAAAAAAGAAACTTGGTGCTGAAGAATGCGCGGTCATCTATCCGCCAAGTGGAATCATTCCATTCCACGGTTTTTCTATGCTTGGTAACCAAAAGAATAGTTTTTTGATTAAACGAAAGAGAAAATGTTCAAATTGAATTTTAGTTGCTCCGATTTGTTTCGTTTTCGAAGAACCAGCGCATTTGTACTTTATATTTCGACAATTTTATATGAGATATTTTTTCAATTTACATCATATTTCCGCTTCACCGAATGTACGAATACTGACGCTCTAATAATTCTCTTTGAAATTTATCTGCTTTTTTGTTTGTCTACACAGGCGATTATTGGTCTGTTTGTTTTATTTGAATCTTTACTCCGTCAAATTTCACCGGATCTTTGGTTTCATTTACAGGAAATTCAAGTTCAACCGTAAATTAAAAACCGTCAAAATTAAAGATAAAATATCGAGTTTTTAGGCTGCGAATTGCATCGAAATGGATTATGCGAGCATTTTCAGGTTATCTAGCGTCAAATCAATTACTCGCACTTTGGGATCGAATTCTTGCTTATGATTCTTTGGAGATTTTATCACGTATTTTGATTCTTTTCGTTTGTTTGTTTTTTTAAATTTCATATGTTTAGTTCTCGCTGTTGGAATTTTCATCTTACGTAAACAAAACGTGTTAACAATCACAAGTGAAACAGCTGTTGAAGTAATTTATCGAGATTTCTAACTAATCCCGATTGTTATCTCATTATTTATAGGCAATATTTACTGATATATCATCGATTAAAGTGATTCCATTACTTCAATTTCTACTCGGACATTGATGTTAATTTGTTCTAATAAATAAATCTTATTGAATGTCTATTGGCAAAGGAAATTGTTTGTCTTGGGTCCAACAACAACAACAAAAAAAATATCTAAATACGCAGATGTTGAAAATAGATTGATAACAACAATGAATTCCGACTAATTTCAGTCTAATTTTAAATCACAAAATAAAAAAGTAAAAGAAATATCCTATCTTAATCTTATTAATTTGTAACAACCGAGGTTTTTTTTTCCTTTTGATTTTTGTTCTCTCCGGGCGAAAAATTAATGATAATGAAAGATTTATATGATGTTCTAATTGATAAAAAGGAATGTATAATTTTCTTCCTTCTTTTTTTCTCAATATATATTATATAAAGGCCGAGCAGACAGGGAGAGAGAGAAAAAACGAAAAACGAAGTTAGTTGATCTTTTCATCAAGGTGTTAACATCTACGATAGATGCATGACTGATTGCTGAGATTCCGAAGAAATCGATTTTTGTGTTTTCTCTTGTTGTTATTCGTCGCATGAAATAGGACATTCTTTCTTTTGAAAATTGTTTGTTTTTCTTTGATTACTCATAGAGAAAAATATGTTTATTAATCAATAAAAGAAGAATACATCAGTGTCGAAATCTAATAGTTATTTGTCTGTTTGTGACGCACGCAGAATTAATCTTCATCTCGAACAGAAAAGAAGGTAAGAGAGGGGAAAAAAACGACTCAATTGTATTCTCAAACTATAATAAAAAAAAATGTATTGTTCTTTGTTTCTTTTATTACAAAAAAAAGATAGTATGTGTGTGTGTGTGAGAGTGAGAAAGAAAACGTATTGAGTATGTCGAATCTAATAATGCTAATGATTTGCATTCAAAGACAAGAAGTATTGAATTTCATTTTCATCAGCCTCGTTTCTTGTTGTTGTTGTTACTATTGCTTTCTAGATAATGAAAAAACCAGTTTGACAATCCGATTGAAAACGATGTTTTCGAATTCATCTAAAAGTGCATTAGTTATATTCAGTGAAAATTATGCACTTGTTCATGGTCGAATCGTTTTCCCGTTGACAATCTTCGGCATTCTCACGAGTCTCGTGACAATTGTTGTTCTTCATCGAAAAAATTTTCGTACACCAACAAATTTAATTCTTCAACACGTTGCTTTTTTTGATACGATTGTTTTAATTTCATACAATATCTATTCATTATATTTCTATATTCTCCATCAACCGAATCCGTTCGTTGGTCAGTCAATATTTTGGCCACGTTTCGCTATATTTCATTCCAATGTCGGACTAACAGCACATTCAATTGCATTATGGTTAACATGTTTACTTGCTATTGTAAGTTTTGCACCAGAGGAGAAAACTATTTTAATTGAATTCGTCATGAGAAAAAAGAAATCGTTTGTTTAGATTCGTTATACAATTATATCTAAGCCTAAACAAGCAATTGTCAATTCAACACGTGTGATAATACTTATCTGGATCGTTGCTTTAAGCATATGTTTGTTAATGTTGCCGAATTACTTAACATGGGGCGTGGTTCTTCAGCCAGCACATGATTTTCTTCCTCATTTATACGATGAGAATTCAAGTGAAATGGTCTATTGGTTTAGTACGGCAACAGGCGGTCGATTAGAAAGCATTTCATTTGTTATCATAGCGTTATGTTTCAAGATTGTGCCCGTTCTTATTCTTATTCTGTTTAGTATTCTATTGATTTCAACAATTCGTCATGCGAGAAATCTACGCGAACGTCTTCGTCGTCGGTATTCAACAGTTTCCTCGTCATCATCGAAATTAAAACGTGAACTTCGTACAACGACGATGCTTGTTTTCATCACTCTATTTACTGTTCTTGTTGAACTGCCTCAAGGTCTTTTCTTTATTGCCAGTGGAATCAATAAAGATTTCTTCTATCTCTATTCTCATTTGGGTGATATTTGGGATATAACATCGATAAGTTCATCGTTTATCACGTTTATTATGTACTGTTCAATGTCACAACAATTTCGAATGGAAATGTGCACGGTGATTCTACCGTTGAGTTTAATGAAGAAATTCAATATGACGAATCTTTCAGTCGAACATTCACATACAACGATTAGTTTGAAACCACGACGAGTGACCTCACACACGATTCTACCTTCACGAGCAACAGCCACTCAAGTACAAGAACATTAGAGCAACAAAAAAAGGAACTTCTTCTTCGTTTAGAATAAATATAATCAAAACTACATGTATTATGTAAATTTTTGTTTGTTTTTTTTTCTTTTCGAATAAAAATTCTATAACTTCGATAGAATAAAACAAGATAAAAGTTGAGACAAAACAAAACAAAATATATATTCGATCATTTCTTTTTATTTTTCGCTGGTGATGCTTGTGGTGAAGCTTGTTTGTCAAGTTTCTTCTGTTGTCTTAAACGAGCTTTGTCTTCTTTCTTCTTATTCTTCGATTTCAAACTATCAACCAAACGATAAGCAACAAAACCTAATTCGCAAAAAACAATTTCAATTCAAAAGATTTCACTCAAAAAACGACAAACCGATCAATGCGACGATGATAATTGCAGGAATAATAATCAAAATGTTATTATAACTGCTTGTATAACCAGGTCCTTTTAATTCAACCTGAGACAGAAATAGATAATTATTAAGAAGAGAGACAATCTCGATGACGACGACTTACCATGATGCTTAATCGAGAGACTAAAGTAAATCTATTCTCGTTGCTTTTTAATTCCAAGAAAAACGTCGTCTACGTTGCTAGTCCATAATTTATTCTCATTGAACCAATCGAAAGTAGAACGATTCTTAGTCCGACGACATCTGTTTGCATGTCATGTCGAATTGTTCGACGTCATCGAATGAAAATCTCGAAAACACTGATTTAATTTGAACAAATTTGCAAAAGATTTGATAAAAAAAACGAATTCGATTTTTTTCTTGAAACAAAACGCACAAATCAGAGGTCGCTGTTTCGATTTGAATCGAACGAACGAAGAGAAGGTATCGAATATCGACTCGATTGGTTGTTAACCTACCAAATCTTCGTATCGAAAATGTTATTGTCGTCGTTTGTTCGTCGTTTGTAAGTTGATGTTTCTTTTCTAGGAATGTTGACATTGAATGGCATCGTTATCTTAATACTTCTTCAATAACAATGAGTTCTTATTATTCAAGTACCCAAATGGATTCTCACGGTAGTTCGATAATCTCATTTCGACAAAGGACAAACAAAACAACAAAAAAAAAACTTTCTTCTTCTTCAGATCAGCCCGATGATCAACAACAAATCTCTGTTGATCAACAAATAAATTCCCTTAAAAAACAACTTGAAATCGAATTAAAAGTCAAAACAGGTGCCGAATCAATACTAAACACGTACACCGGTCAACGAAAGGAAACCTATCGAAAAATGTGCGACGAAGCACAGATCGTTCTCAAAGACGCCAAAGCCAAAGCTGACTTTCTTCGAATGCAAATCAAACGTTTAGAAAACGGTTCACATGACCTTTCATCGAGTGCAATTTCATCGACAATGGCCAACGAACAAAATCCCATTCAACAACGAATTCATGCACTACGTAAACAACTTGAAATTGAATTGAAAGTCAAAGCTGGCGCTGAAACACTGCTCACAACGTACAGTGGTCAACGCAAGGAATCATCGAGAAAAATGTGCGATGAAGCACAAGTTCTTTTGAAAGATGCCAAAGCTAAAATCGAATACATTCGATTGGAAATCAAACGTCTCGAAAATGAATTACTAATTCCCAAGTCGACGAATAATTCGAAAACAGATTCATCTCAAGAACAACCGTTGTGGCCAGCTGAACAAACGATTCAACAGTTAGAACATCATCTAGCCATTGAAACAACAATGAAAAAAGGCGGAGAAAATGCGGTCAAAGTTTTGAAACAAACAGGAGCCAAAAAAGAACTACTCGCTGAAGCACATCAAAGTCTGTTCGAATCGAAACAACGTATTGCCTTGCTCGAAGAAGCATTGAGACGACGATATAAAAAACGAAATGAAAACAATTTCAATTGTCAATCGGCGAATTTGTACAACGATACGCTTCTTAAACCAGCGGCTGTTACTGGTAAACTTCAAGTTCGGTTAGTTTTTTTTTGTTTTGTTTTTGAATCTTTCGACAAAAAGAAAAACGAAATTTGAATTTTGAAGACTTCTCGGTTGTCAAGATCTGTTCGAAGACGCACTTCTTCCAGCTGTTACTAAACGTGATAGTTTCGGTTCGAGTCCCGATGCAAAATACAAAACCGTACGAGGCAAAACAGAATTATCGAGTAAAGACAAACAACGAGAGAATAATAAACTGATCTAAATTCGATTGTTAAGATGAAATCAATGCGATTCTACGTGTTGATAACGTACGAACGGTTGAAACTGGTTATAAACCATGCAGTCAACAAGCTTGGGATCAACGTTATACAATTGAACTCGATCGAGTAAAGAGAAATTTTGTCATTTGAAAATTGTGTTTTTGCTTTGACGATTTGAATAGGCAAGAGAATTGGAAATTAATATAGTTTGGCGTGATTATCGAAATATGTGTGCCATACGTTTTCTTCGTTTAGAAGATTTTATCAATCCAAATAATGAAATCGGAGGAATGATTATTCATTTAGAACCACAAGGCGTTCTCTTTGCTGACGTATGTGTTCTCTTTTGTGAATTCAATTCAATTTTTTTTTCGATCTTTTCAAAAACTAGATTAAATTCATCAATCCATTAGTTAAAGTTGCACCGAAATTAAAACGTCAAAAGAAATTATTCACTAAACGTAAAGGCAAAAATCTTCCACGACCATCACACATGCGTATCGATGTGACATTATGGTATCGTCTAATCACCAAAGGTGTCATTACACCGAATTGTTACGATGGAAACTCGACAATTTCATCGACAATGCCAACATCGCCAACACCATCATCCTATTACACTCCATACGATTCAACACAATCGGACACACTTCGACCATTGGAAAGCGGACCATTTTCACCGACTAATCCAACCTATGCCAATTTCGATGATGTAAAATCATTCCTCCAGCAAAAAAACCTTTTTAACCTCTTCTCGTGTGTTTATTTAGGAACCTTCATCACCACCACCAATACCACCTCCACATGTTCCCTATCCTCGTTCAACTAAAACCAATGAAATGCCAACGAATGGCTCGTCATCATCTTCGGCAAGTAAACTTCAAGCCAAAGGTCCGCCGCCACCTGTAGCTCCTAAACCTTCGTGGACACGTCCAGCAAATCCCGTGCCAACACCGAATCCGATTCAACAATCATCGACATTGAATCAAGTAAACGATGAGAATAAACTCTACAATGAAGCTCCGCCAATACCTGAACGACATCCATCACAGAAATTCAATCGTTCGTCATCGATGAATCAAATATCGACGAATATTACTCAACAACAGGATATTATACCAACAAGAAACAAATCACTTAGTATTCCGGATTCAAGGTGAAGACATATTCAAACAAAAGACCGATTCACTGACATTTTCTTTTCGTTATAGATTTCCCAAAGGTGTTCACATCGATCTGTTTCGACTTGTTAGCGTTTTAGGTCGAGGTCATTTTGGCAAAGTAAAAAAAACAAACAAAAGATTCTTCTTCTCCTTCATTTGATTTCTTCAGGTCATTCTCTCGGAATATCTTGCACGTCGTGGTGATTACTACGCTTTAAAAGTGTTGAAAAAAGGCGATATTCTCGCTCGAGATGAAGTCGAATCGTTAATGTCCGAGAAACGAATCTTCGAAGTGATCAATCAAAGTCGTCATCCATTCTTAATCAATCTTTATTCATGTTTTCAAACACGTGATCACGTTATATTCGTGATGGAATATGCGTTCGGAGGTGATCTCATGATGCATATACATCAGGATGTGTTCGACGAGCAACGAGCGTGTTTCTACGCAGCTTGTGTTGTACTTGGTCTCGAATTTTTACATTCGAATAAGATTGTCTATCGAGATCTTAAACTTGATAATTTACTTTTGGATAGAGAAGGTTATTTGAAAATAGCTGAGTAAGACGAATTTTGAATCGTTGTTTTCGAGATGTGATTTTCGTCGTTTAGTTTTGGACTTTGTAAAGAAGGAATTGGATATGGAGGTACGACGAGTACGTTCTGTGGTACACCGGAGTTTTTAGCACCTGAAGTGCTTACTGAATCGTCGTATACACGAGCTGTTGATTGGTGGGGTTTAGGTAAGATAGATTTTTCTGTTGTTTTTTCTTGGATAAAATCATGGTGATTTTCAGGTGTTTTAATCTATGAGATGTTAGTTGGAGAATCACCGTTTCCAGGTGATGATGAAGAAGAAGTATTCGATTCGATTGTCAATGATGAAGTGAAATATCCGAAATTTTTATCCGTTGAATCGATTACAATTATGAAACGAGTAAAATCGCGAAGAAAAAAATCGTCGTTTTTTTCGATTGATTTTCTTTAGCTTCTTCGAAAAAATGTTTCACATCGTTTGGGCGCAGGTGAACACGATGCAACTGATGTTAAACGTCAATCGTTTTTCAAAAATATCAGTTGGGAAGATCTACTTTCGAAGAAAACTAAGCCTCCATTTGTACCGACTGTGGTTCGTGATTTTCTTTTCTCTTGAAATTCAAACAAAAAGCGAATTCGCTCTTCTGTTTTTTGTAGCGAAGTGCGGATGATGTTTCAAATTTCGATACAGAATTTACATCCGAAGAACCAATCTTAACTCCAGCCAAAGATCCCCGTCCGATTCGCGAAGAAGATCAAGAGAATTTTGTAGGATTCGATTATGTAAACGACTGGTAGATGCAAACCAAATTTTGGTGCTGAACTCAACCTATTGTCATTCCACTTTTCTTTTCTTTTTTTTTCGATGTATATAATATTTTTCTAATCGTTCATTCTTCCTCTCGAGGTGCTTTCTTCTTTTCGCTTTGTTCCGGCCTTGTCTTCTGCATTTCTTCTTTTCTCCACTGATTAAATAGCGAACTCTCATTCTCTTTACATTTTTTGCTCTCTCTCTCT
>JGI26532J50257_10001483_pt1 | contig 11151 bp, 8 predicted proteins | sample ThiBiot_500_plan_FD_50257 | JGI IMG/M metagenome (IMG submission 50257) | reverse complement strand
ATTTCGTGCCATTTTACAAGCTGGCTATCGTCCACGAGTGATCACCACTGAATACAATTCAAACTATTATTTAAATGACACAATAACTCTGCTCGATCCTAACATATGGCTGTGGAATGACTTATTAGCAATGTATCCTTCAAGTATACTCCCATTTGAATGGTTCTTTGAGCGTGCACCCATCGATCCTCTACATCATCGGACACAGTCATCTCCTGAATATCTGTCACTAATGATTGATTATAAGACACACGTGATAACTGCTGGCAATCTTACGACAAGCAATGAGGTTGCGCGTAATATTCTTAAAGAAAGTCAATTACCATGTTACAAAGACATATATCAATATGTTTAAACAAGTGACCGTAACCATAGAAAAGAGAAAGAGAAAGAGAAAAGAGTGAATTTTTTTTTCGTTCTGTCTTTTTTTACATTTAATAATGTAAGAAAGATACAGAACAAGCAAAACTCCACTCTTCATGTGCTGTATTTGTTCTGATCTCAATATATTACAATAGATACAGTTGAGAGTGATAGTGTTAGGTGCTATATTGATTATCTGTTATAGATCATTCGATAAGAATCAGTGTGCAATACAAACACTTTCTATCAGCTCATTTCTGAATCCACAAAATACCTGCCATCTGCATGAGATTTTGTACCATTAAAAAATCATACTTGGTATATTTAGTATGCATCTCAAGTTTCATTGTTGGTTATTTTTTCTGGATAAATTTCCAGCGTACGTCAAAAGTAGTAAACATGATTTTACCAGCTAGCATTTATCGAAACAAAATTTTTTCAACTTCGAAGACTTCTCATGCGAAAATACCACTTTTTCACGGATACAATGGTACACATCTTTGGTCATGGAAGTTAGCAGATGAGCATTATTCTGAGGTTTCTAATGAAATACCTTGTGGCACAGTCATATATGCAGGTGGATCAGTCCTAGACAAAATTAATTCATGTGACAAATCAACGACGAATGAGTTTTCACTACCTAATTTGTTACAAGGGCAAAAATGGATCTATGAGCATCAACATCCAGTAGATTGTACAAATAAACGTTTTGCTATTATTCATAAAACCGCACCTTCTGGCTTTGGGTCAACTGTCCATCAAATTGCATGGGCATTTGCCGTCGCATTATCACAAGACAGAATAGCTGTCTATAAATCACCAGGAAATTGGGTATATATACGTAGATTAGTTTTTATGTAAATATTGGAAGTTTCTCCGAACAAAGGACGAATGAGATTCCACAGGAAGATGGGTCCTCCCTTCTGCATTATGGACAATAGAACTGAGCTGATATTTTCAGGGTAGGCGCAAATTTCTGGGTATCTTGAATTTTGAGTTTTAGGAGTATTCTAACAAATGTACTCTTTAGTGTATAGAAATATAATACTTTTCGCAGTATCGTATACATTTTGCTCCACGACAGATTCAAAGAGGCCCAGTTAAAGTATCATGCCTAAAGTAACAAGAAATAAGACAGTTAGACTTTGTTCAATCCTGACTAATCGAAAAAATTCAATAATGCAAAGAAAATCTCTATTTTAGTTATACGGTAATTGTGATTCAGTAAATCCTGACTGTATATTTCTACCAATATCGAACTGTTCAGTGCCATCAACTGTTGATAACGATAAAGTTATATATATCAGAGCAGATTTTAACTTTTGGGATAAACCTATACATCCACCTATATTTCAAAATCGGACATTCAATTGGTACCGAGCACAATTAGTGTTTTATCTTATGAGATTTAAGCCCGATATCCTTGCTCACGTTCAAAAAGTTGTTGCCGAAAATTTAGAACCACCTTCTATTGACCAGCATCGTCCATATATCTCGGTTTACGTTCGACGATCAGATAAAGTACAATATAAAGAAATGTCTCAAGCTTATTCATTAAAACAATATTTCGATCTATTTAACAGTGATGCTCGACGTGCGAAAATTAAAAATGTTTACCTGAATTCTGAGGATGATAGCGTGTTTGATGAATTTGATGAGATTAACAATATCAAACAAGGATATTATAAACTGATGTCTATTAAAGCAACAAAAACTGTAGTTTATCGAAAACTAACTCGGATGTCACACGCACAACGTGCCAAAATAGTTTTAGAATTTCTAACTGATTTATATATAGAAGTCAATGCAGATCTGCATGTAGGAACACTAACATCGAATTGGTGTCGACTAGTTGATGAAATAAGATTAGTATTGGGCAAAATAATACCATTTTATACTCCTGAAAACAGCTATTTACTAAATTGGTGAAGCGAAACTATGTTTTTTTAGTAAAATATCACTTTGTACGATTCAAATTCTCGTCAAGAAATAATAGCTAAAGCTCTTTTTCAAAACCGTAAAATGCTGTGGAGTTCACAGTTTGTCTTAGACATCTAGTTTTTGGTTCGATCATAGCCTTAACGATCCGTAATTATTTATCACTACATTTCTGTCCTTTTACATTTAACAATATAAGAAAGATACAGAACATGTAAAGGTCCACTTTTCATGTACTTATTCTGATTTCAGATAAAATTGCTTATTGAACAATTTCAATGCACCACAATAGATATGGATTTGAACCAGAAGAAGAATCTGTACTATTTGAATGTAAAGGACGATTTCAAGTAAATTATCCAAAATATGTAGATTTTATATTAAACAATGCACGTGTAGCACCTCAAGTGAAAGAAATTTATCATAAATTAGCCATGATACAAGCTGTTCGACGAATCAGCAGATTCTTTGCAACACGTAGTGATCAGTAAGTTTCACAAGAAATATTACAAGTGAAATTATTATAAATTGTAGGAACAGCTCTTATTGTTTATCACCCCGATCATCAACTATTTGTGATATTGACACAAATGAAGAAGAAAACGATATTATTATTATAGATGATCATCATAGTACGCCAGATTATTCCGTTACAGTTCTTGAATCCGGTGTTTTTCCGAGGTGTGATATTGGCTCTTTGTTAACTCTAAACATGCCAAGGCCATTACAATCGCCATTAGCAAAACGTCCGTCTCGAAAAGAAAAATACCGAAGTCGACATCGTCAGTCACATTCAGTAGAATTATCATTGTGCACTTTACAAAATCAAATGAATTATGCAAAAGAACATCGATTTCAGCGATATATTCAAGACTATCAAAGACTCACGCATGATGTTAATCGGCTACACAGAAAACTTGATCGAATGATGAATTCTTAGCTGTAAAATTGTGAATGATAGAATAAAAATTTTCTTATTGCGACTATCTACAGTTGTCTGTATACAAAATAGGTGATTAATAGTTTGTTTGTTTTAAACAAAAGAGAAAGACAGAGATAAAGCGCAGGTAAATTTTCATCCAATAGTATTCAAGTTAAGAAAAAAAGAATTTCTTTAGAATATTTATTAAAAACCATACAGTGTTAAACAAAACATGTATAAGGGTTTCATAAGACGATTTCACTATGAAAGATATATGAGTTCTTTCAATTAAAAGGTTTTTATCATATTTACAGAAACTCTAAATATTCTTGATTGAGCAAAAGTTTAGGACACATTTACACTGAGTAATTTTTAGAGAATTGATATGGTCATTTTAAGGACTTTGTATAGACAATATAATGTATGATTTAAACTGTATCATGTTTTACGACAGTTATATATAAAGTTATGGGTGCAACAAGAGTTGTTAGAAAGAGCTACTGCAATATAATAAAGTGTATACTTCTTGTAAGTTCATTTACCTACTTATGGTCATTTTTCAAACAATATTTTCCTCCACCACCGACATTTTGGCATGCTATACCAAGAGATAGTGTGATTCCATTGCGGCAAAAGTTGTCCATTGATTCCCAAATAACATTTCTGAAAAATTGTTCTTTAATGGTTGCCGTGTGTACACGAAATGTTGGAACCAATCTTCCTGTATTTCGGAAAAATATTGAAAATATTACTTTTCTATTTGGGAAATATCATATTTGGGTTGGCGAGTCAGATTCTTCTGATAAAACGCTACTATATTTACACGCGTGGGCTAAAGTAAACAATCAAGTGACTATAAAAACATACGGAAACTTGTCCCGTACTACACCTCGTCGATCAGATCGTATTGCTCATTGTAGAAATGATTTGCTCGACGAGGTGCGGCGTACCGGCGTTTTTCGAAAGTCTAAGAATGGATTTTATATGGTAGTGGACGCTGACATGAATAGTCGTCTCAATCAGTTGAGCTTTCTCTCTAATTTTGATTATGCACTCCACGAATGGGGCGCAATGACTGCTAATCAGCATTCTGGATATTATGATATATGGGCTCTACGGAATCACATAGTTTTCTATGATTGTTGGCGTGTTGTTCGCAACATTCTAATAATGTTATTTACTCTCAATCGAGCAGTTGAGCTATTTGTAGGTGTTCATCAAAAGACAATACCTTCAAACCATTCTCTCATTCCAGTAAACTCAGCATTTGGGGGCGCTGCTATTTATCAAACAAAATACTTAAATGGCTGCAGATATTCTGGCTACGAATCACACAGCATATGTGAACATGTGCCGTTCAATTTATGTGTCACGCGAAATGGTGGGAAAATGTTCATCAATCCGAGATTCCAAATTGACTGACTTTATGTATGCTGTCCTCATTTGATACAGTATGTGAAATATTTCATTCTTTCTGAGAATATATATGCAATGCATTTTTCACTTGCATAACTTCACTTCTGTGATCTAAAATATAGGATAAGTCAAGCTCCCATCAGAATACATTTTCTGCTGGATAATATCAAATAAAGAGTATGAGATGGAACGTATGTCAAGACAATGGCAAAATATTAAAATTTCTTTGGTGAATTAGTAGTCGTTGGGAGTTTCATTAATTAAAATTTAAGTTTTATTTGTAAAAAATTAACATCAATTTATGGAGCTCGTTAAAAGTTTTTATTTTATTTTATTTTATTTTATGAAAGTATCAGTAGGATATATTATTTTGTAAACGATCATAGAAATTTATATCCATTCGAATGAGGTAACAGTACTTGATAGTTATATCATTTCATTCAGAAATGCAGGGAGTTTGGAAATATGTTGAATGTGTTAATATAAAAATATTACTACTTATAAAAATAATGAGCTCTGAATTATTTTTGCCTTCCGTAGACGTAGTTTTCGGTCGTATTTGTGCTTACACTTCAATTTGACTATTTTTCTTCTAGACTGTGATGAAACTAATACACCCCTTTACGAACAAAAATCTATTCCTTAGAAGACCACATAATTTTACGATTCTGGTCTAGCGATTAAAACATTTAGCTGCTTTTATGCATAAGAAGTTTCGGTGCATCATAATTATAGTACTTTTAGCTATAACTTTCATAAGCTGTCAGATTTGTCTTGAATTTATCCGCAATTGGCAAAATAAACAACGAATGCTGGCAAACTTTGCAAAACAGCCTTATGTTGATCTTCAATCATTTACTCCTTTACCAATGAATTCTGTTATAGGGCCACTCCGTTTTTATTATGAACAATGGATGAAATATTCCAATGCGTCTTTCTTTCCTGAAATCAAAGGTACTCATATCATAATTCGCATACGATTGAAGAGTTTTATTGATGTGTACTCTACAAATTTGAACACCATACACAATGTCACTTTGAAATGCTATACTACTTCCATAGACGATTACAATCATTCCAAGCTTCTGTTATTAACTGTTCGAATATCTGTTTTGTTATATCCTACTGTTAAAATCTCGTCTCATATCTTTCACAATCCCACGCAATACAACAAGATACGTCAGATCAAATCAGCATCATTGCAACAATTAGAAATTCTCCTACCGCTAACTGCCGCGGAAAATGTATATTATACATTCTCCTGCGAAACAGACCGACAATACAACAGAATTGTACGATGGCCTTCTTGGCCACCTTCATCGAAATGTGTTCAAAAGTGTATGGACATTCTCAAAAAGAACTTGACTGCTTGCTCAAAATGTTCAACAACTAACAAATTAAGAGTAATGTCACCACACACATCAATGTCTAATGAGAAAAAAGCATTATCAACTTGGCTTGATTTTCTATATAAAAGCTCGACATTTTCCTCAGCAATTAATCGCCATCGTCGTATGCATCCATTCGAACGAGCATCAAATGAATCAGCATGTCCAATACAGTTTTCTGACTGGATATCACAATATCAAAAATGGCATTTCAACATAAGCAAACAGATCAGCGGTCATAATATGACGTTTGAACAACAACGTGAAATTATTTTAAAGCAAAATATACGATTTGTAGTTGTTAAAACATTTGATAATGGTTTGGCTGATCGTATAACACATCTTATTGCTACATATCTCATCGCAATTTTAACGCAGCGCTTTCTTATACTTGACGAGACATGGAGTGATTTTCATCGAATTATGCAATCTAGCTTGGCATATCAATCAGAAACAATCACACCATGGTTGCGTCAACTTGATAAACTGAATTCTAGATTTAGCTTCAATACAAATCGCTTTCTCACTAGTAAAATGCAGACAATAGGATTGGACCGTCTGTCTAAGGACTTTGATTACGACAAAGACTTTCCAGAACGAGTTTTAATTATCAAAAGTCATGTTGGCAGTGTTATTCATATGTTGACATCGCCAAGAAGTATCTATGCGGAATTTTTAACTTCAACATTACATATGAAACCAGAGAATATATTTGGATGTTTATATCATTCTCTCATAGTTCCACGTTTATCCACATTAGTAGACATTTGCTCAATAAAAGACGAAAGCACGCAATATCTTCTGCAAAGTCTACTTTCTCCAACATATCCCTCTATTGGAATACAGATTCGAGTGGCTGATACATTTATGAACGAAGAAAGGCCCTATCTGTCAAATTCTAGTCATTTACTAATAAAATATAGCAGTTTCTTTGAGTGTGCGCAGAACTTAAGCAATGGACGCATACCGCCGCTTGTTTATCTCATTTCGGATTCGATTGATCTTCGTTTAGCAGCTTTATCACGATGGCCATTTACTAGTGATAATGGTGAACGCATTCGAGTTATAGCTAGTTCCAAACCTGCGAAACATATTATATTCACTAAAAATGCCCAACTAGCACTTAAAATGGCTATTTTCGAAACTTTCTTATTTTCTCTTTGTGAAATACATATTATCACTACTGATAGTGGCTTTGGTCGATTTCCTGCGTTTTCTAGCTTAAAAGGATATCCAATTTACTCTTTTAATCATTGGGAACATCCGGTGTGTGCAATTGGTGAAGGACAGGTGACATTCACACGCTCAGGCCATCAGTGGTCCGGGATTTGATAAGGAGAGTGTTACTATAGACTTACAGATGTTCGTATGAACTTCCTTGTATACAGTATGGCCCAAGGTAAATTTTTATACATTGAAAAAACTAGGAAGTCGACGATCTGACGACTGCAATTTTACCATACATTCAAAAAATGTTAAAAACTTCGAAATCTTTCAAAGAACCGCGAGTATTCTCTATATAACAACCCTTTTCTAGAAACTTTAGCTCTCCACGAAGCTTTTTGAATCCGTATGCGGTCTCGTATAAAATCATTACTATATTCGAAGCGAAATTGCCGAAGATTCGATAGCATTCCCTTATTCAGAATGTAGAAATATAAAATTTTGATCGAGATCTAGGTGAGTCAGTTGACCCCAGGTCAACCAATCCGACGTTGGACCCTATAGGATCTTATAGGATCCGATGATCCGACCAAATCCTACAGGATTTCGGGAAACGGAATCACATCGGATTCCGTCAGACAAAGATGCAAAATTGATGAAAAGTTACTAATCTGACGCGAAGTCTCTTAAGGTATTCTATAGACACCATTTTTAACGTGTCGGATCTGATTATTGGATGTTACATGTATTCCGATCAATTTCAGTCACCAGATTTCCAATGAAAATCCTACAAGAACTTGCAGGATCCGACTCTCGGATTGATCGACCTGAGACGAAGAACACTTCTTGTTTCTGGGAGAAAATTCGAAAGTTAGGATATAATGATGATGCTGTTTAATCTCTTTGTCAATGCATCTATGAGTGAGATACAATTTGATTTCCGTGTAGTAACTAGAAGAGAAAACCTAAAGCACACTATGTAACAGGCATCGATCGTTATATACGATGCCCCTATATAATCACCAAGCACTGACCTTCTGTTCTGTCATGTGTAACCATCCCTATATAAACTGTGTTGAATAAAGAGAAAGGCACGTTATGTGAGGGTGTAGATGATACACCGTACCATCATGCTAAAAGAACATACACCAATACTCTCATGTATCGTTACACACTAGAACTTAATCTGTAGGTGACACAGGTTCCTTATTTTTAGATAATAACATGAAAAATGTCGTAATTCAATGAAATTCCGAAAATTTCGTCGACATTCTTATCTATTATGGATATTTATCTCACGAAATTATATTGTCATTACACTTATCAAAGCTCTTTTTATAATGACAATTTTTTATACACGGCTCATATATGCCAAATATTTATCAATTGCAGAAATAAAAACGTATCAAAACACCCTTACAATTTGGAGTACCGATTACCATATAAGGTAAGATATTATACTAAAAGAAATTGCTATATACTTATAAGTATATATTTTCAGTCCTATCCACGATCTGAAAGACATGCTGATGTCTTTTGACGTTCGCTTCATTGATAAAAGTCTATCGGATCATTGCGGCGCCACCAACTCGTGTGCTCATAATCTCCGTATATTAACCAAAAGTACTGGCATGAGTCCAACGAACAAAATTCGCAAAGATTTTCATAAATTTTACGCTAATCAGCTTGAAATGACCGCTGTGGATGTTTTCGTTTGTTTCCATCCGGCTTCAATGTGTGAACTTTATATGCCATTTAACCGAAGTATTATTGTAATTGCTTCTACCCGATATGAACTCGGTCGATTCAAACCAAATGAATGGAAAAAGTGGAATAGTAATCTGAAAATAATTGCTGAAAATCCGAGAAATCTTATAGCTGCAAATAATTTGTATGACGCTGAATATATCAGATATTTCACAGGTCTGAATGTCACATTATTACCCAGCTTTTGCAAGTATACAAATGTGCAATATAACCCTCAACGCGACGAATTTCTGCTAGCACCTATTCATCATCGGTATTTTGAGTCGACCTTTTTGAAACTGCTTAATCACTCGATTAATCAATTTAGTAAAAAAAAAATAATCGTTGCTAGAATTAGGGATATTTATCGGTATTATAGATATTCAGACTTGGCAAACCATTCTGCTATTATTCATGTACCCTATCAAGTGTCCATAATGAGTCTATTTGAACAATATCAAATGGGCATTCCTCTCATTTTCCCATCTTTAAATCTTTTGACTGAATGGCACTATAAATTTGGAGTTGTCAATGAAAGATCTTGGGATAATGTGAACTATGGAAAAAAATGTAATGCCTCTAATATTAATGGTGTATTCTCGAATATACCAGACCCAAATAATGATTTTGATCGTAACGCTATTAAATATTGGTTGAACTTCTCCGACTTTTATCAATGGCCTCATATTATTTATTATGAATCATTTGACGATCTTGTACACAGATTACATACTACGGACTTCAATATGATTAGCGTGAAAATGAAAATATATAGCAGTCAAGTAAAACAAATGCTATTGGAAAAATGGAGAGGCATATTAACAAATATAAAAAAAAATTCTAACAAGTTTCACTAACATTTATAATCAACGACGTAATTGCAACGGGAAATATGTCCCGTGGGTCTATTGACTGAAGAAATAATACATATACAACGATATAATTATATAGAGAAAGGGGAAAAGACAATGCGATGAAGCGTGACGCGATCATCATATATTATGATGATAGCCGCATGGTGACGGTTCCCGTCACAGTAATCTATAAGATTGTATTATTAAGTGTCTGTATTTTTTAGTGATTAGTCTAGGGATGATCACTTGACATTAACTCCTTCCAATCTACTATTAGCAAAAAGAGAGCAAAGAATCCTGCTGTGAACCAGTATTGGGAACGGTTCGGTTTAAAGGTTTTGAAATAATCTCGGTTTCTGTTCGGTTTTATTTTCAAAAAACTCAAAACATTCCCAACACTGATATGACCCTTCTTACAATCGAGGGAAACTTGAAATTATAACTTTCATTCATATTTTGCTTCTTCTGTATAGGTCGGTTTCTGATTTTTAACTAAAATTTTGGAACAAAATCTATTTGTAAAGCTGAGGAGAGTGGTGAAGTATCCATAGAGAGACCCTGTTTCAATTAACTATTGAGAATAAGTCCAACTGAAAAAAGTCGTCAGTGTAAATTGATGAATAATTTCCTCCATTTAATTCGACATGGGTGTAACGAGACAAGTTTGTGTGTCCTACGTCATCGATATGAAGCTAGCACGACGAAACGATAATTCATATAAAAAATTTTTCAGAAGTATGTCCTGTCCATAAAAATGACTCCATCCGATTCAGAATTTAATTCTGCATCGAATGACAATACTTTTATTCACCGGACATGCTTTGGAAATTTTTTTATATGATTTATCGTTTCGTCGTGCTAGCTTCACACTGATTCCTACGTCTTTATTGTTCAATATACAACTGCACTTTCCCCTCGTCCCTGTTTATCCTTTCTCCCTTCGGTCATAGGATGGACAAAGAAATATCGGGCATCATATACGATCTGGTTGCATATTCTAATGTGGAAAGAGAGATGTCGCCTGATTTGCCACAGTGGGGATAGCCAGTGGCATCAGTCTATAGTGATACTTCTCATAGTACACACTATTTTTCAGCTCCATTCGTATAAAATACCGCTCTAAAGTGGGCAGTAATTGAAATTAACAGAATAGTTTATCAGGAATACGATCAAACACAGAGTATAGCTTTGATAATGTTTAAGAGATGGTCAATCATAGCGCCACTGCAACTTGTTGCTGCTCAAAAAGATTTTAATAAAGGAGCTAGTTTGAAAGAGCATCTAAAGTTATTTCTGTATCTAAATTTTCCCACGTTTTGATCAAGTCTTTCATGGTTTTGACAGGTACCCTTTTTTTTTT
>JGI26532J50257_10001477_pt1 | contig 11174 bp, 8 predicted proteins | sample ThiBiot_500_plan_FD_50257 | JGI IMG/M metagenome (IMG submission 50257) | reverse complement strand
GCCGCAAAGCCTGCTTGCGCCAGGCGGTGCTGCAATCTGGCAAAAGAAAGGACATACGCGAATGACACAGCTGCAGGCGCGCACCTCGGTGCACATGGACAGGCCCGACGAGGCCATTGCCGCCATCGTCGGGCACATGCAGGAGCACGACATCACCGTGCGCCGCGAAGGCACGCGCTGGGTGGCCGACTACGAAGGCGGCCGGGGCCAGCTGTGGCTGGAGGGCCGGCAGGTGCATGCCGAGGTGGCGGCCCCCGGCGTGGAACTGCTGCAGGACATGAAGCTCATGCTGGCCCACCTGCTGCTGGAGGCCACGGGCGCCGCCGACGGCTCCCTGGCCTGGGAGGGTGACGGCGCCGCGCTGCAGCGCCCGCCGGCCTTCCGCGTGCTGCAGGTGCTGGCCGTGCACGACCTCACGCCGCACATGCGCCGCGTGCGCTTTGCCTGTGACGACATGGTGCGCTATGCGCAGGACACCCACATCCACGTCAAGCTGCTGTTTCCGCAGCCGGGCGTGACCGAGCCCCAATGGCCCACGCTGTCGGCCAGCGGCCTGCTGCGCCTGCCCGAGGGTGACATGCGCCTGGACATGCGCACGTACACCATGCGTGCGATGGGAATGGCCCAAGACGGCGCCAACGGATGGATCGACGTGGACTTCGTGCTGCACGAGGATGCAGGCCCCGGGTCGGCCTGGGCCGCGCGCGCCCAGCCGGGCCAGCGCATCGGCATGACCGGCCCCGGCGGGCGCACGGCCACCCCGGCCGACTGGATGCTGCTGGCCGGCGACGACACCGGCCTGCCCGCCATGCTGCGCATTGCGGCCGCCCTGCCCGCGCATACGCGCGGCCATGTCTTCGCCGAAGTCCAGGGCCCGCAGGACGAGCAGCCCGTGCAGGCGCCCGCAGGCCTGCAATGGCACTGGCTGCACCGGGGCGCTGCCGAGGCCGGGACCACCACGCTGCTGATCGACGCGCTGCGCGCCGTGCGCTGGCCGGATGCGTTGGCCGGTCATCCCGGCAGCCGCTTCGTCTGGGCCGCTGGCGAGTTCGACACCGCCCAGGCCGTGCGCCAGTGGGCGCGCGAGGAGCGCGGGCTGGAAAAGCACGAGCAGCTGGTCGTGGCCTATTGGCGGCGCGGCATGAGCGAGTCGGATTTCAAGGCCGCGAAGTAGGCCGCGAAGCAGGTCGCGAAGCAGGCCACGCAGGGGCCGGCGCCTCAGGGGGCGCTGCGCTCCTGACGCAGCAGAAACTTCTGCAGCTTGCCTGTGGGCGTGCGCGGCAGGCTGGCCGCAAAGACGAATTCACGCGGGATCTTGTAGCGTGCCAGCCTGTCGGCCAGGAATTGCTGCAGCGCCTCGGTATCGGGCGCGGTCTCGCCGCGCAGCACCACATGGGCGATGACGGTCTCGCCCCATTCGGGGTGGGGCCGGCCCACGACGGCGACGTCGGCGACCTGGGGATGGGCCGAGATCGCATCCTCCACCTCCTTGGAATACACGTTCTCGCCCCCTGTGATGACCATGTCCTTGGTCCGGTCCACGATGAAGAGATAGCCCGCGTCGTCCAGGCGCGCAAGATCGCCCGTGCGGTACCAGCCGCCCGGTGCGAAGGCGGCAGCCGTGGCCTGGGCGTCGTGCAGATAGCCGTCCATCACGCTGCCGGTGCGCAGCCAGATCTCGCCGGTGTCGCCCGGGCCGGCATCCTCGCCGTCGTCGCGCACCACGCGCATGTCCACGCCGGGCAGGGCCACGCGGCCGATGGAGCCTGCGCGCTCCACCTGCTCCTCGGGGTAGAGCGTGGTGCCCGTGGGGCCGGTCTCGGTCATGCCGTAGACCTGGTAGAAGCGGTCGCTGCGGTAGGCCGTGGCCAGCTTGCGCGCCATCTCGGCGCCGATGGGGCCGCCGCCGTAGACCCAGGCGCGCACGCTGCTCAGGTCGTAGCGGGCAAAGTCGGGCAGCATCTGCAGCGGCGCGAAGTAGGAGACCGGCGCGCCGAAGTACAGCGTCACGCCCTCGTCCTGCACGGCCTGCAGGAAATGCTGCGGGTGGTACTCGCGCAGCAGCACCACGGTGCCGCCCATGTACAGCGTGCCGCCAAACCAGTTGTTGAGCGGCGAGGAATGCCAGATGGGCATGGCCATCAGCGTGCGTTCCTCGCGCGTGATGGACAGGCCCAGCGCGGCCGTGATCGCCGCCAGCGTGACGGCGCGATGGCTCAGCAGGCAGCCCTTGGGCCGGCCCGTGGTGCCGGAGGTGTAGAGCACCTGGGCGATGTCGCCATCGGCGGGCCGCGCGCCTTCCAGGGGCCTGGCGGCCGCCACCAGCGTGTCCCAGTCCTGGACACCCGGGACGGCCTCTTGCGCCTCGGTCACAAGGCGGGCGCAGGGGTGCTGCGCGGCGGCGACCACGGGCGCGAGTGCGGCGTCAAACACCAGGGCCTTGCACTGCGCGTGGCCGAGGATGTACTGCAGCTCGGGCGCCTGCAGCTTGTGGTTGACGGGCACCAGCGCGGCGCCCAGGCGCCAGGCGCCGAACAGGGCTTCGACAAAGCCCGGCGTGTTCAGGCACATCAGGGCCACGGTATCGCCCCGGCCCACGCCCTGGGCCTGGAGGACGGCGGCCGCGCGCTGCGAGCGCCGCTGCATGTCGGCATAGCTGATGGAGGCGCCGCGGTCGCGCAGAAAGGCCTTGGCAGGCGTCTTGCGCACGGCGCTGTCGAAGGCGTCGAGCAGGTTCATGTCTTGTCTCCTTGTGCTTTGTTGTGTGGCGGGCCGGCGGCCACTTCAGGCGGGCAGCGCGCGCTGCAGGATGGCGGCAATGTCCAGGCCTGCGGGATCGAAGGCGCCCGCCACCATGGCGCCCTGCTGCGCGCCCAGGCGCGTGGCGATGAAGCCGTCGGCCATGGCGGGCGGCGCATGGCGGCGCAGCAGGCAGGCCTGGGCCAGCAGCACCAGGTCCTGCACCAGGCGGCGTGCCTGGGCCTCGAGCTGGTCAGGCGGGCCGGACAGGCGCCGGGCCAGCGACTGCGCCTGCTGCAGCAGCGCGGGCTCGCCCGCCGCCGTGTCGATCAGGTCCTGCAGCAGCAGCTGCGCGCCGTCGGGCTCGCGCGAGATGGCGCGCAGCACGTCCAGGCACATGACGTTGCCCGAGCCTTCCCAGATCGAGTTCACGGGCGCCTCGCGGAACAGGCGCGCCATCACGCCCGTGTCCACATAGCCGTTACCGCCCAGCACCTCCATGGCCTCGCCCGTCAACTCCACGCCGCGCTTGCAGACCCAGAACTTGGCCGCCGGCGTCATGATGCGTTTCCAGGCGCGTTCCAGCGGATCACCCTCGTCGCCTCCACGCTCATAGGCCTGGGCCAGGCGCATGGCGATCTGCAGCGCGGCCTCGCTCTCCAGCGCCAGATCGGCCAGCACGCTGCGCATCAGCGGCTGCTCGGCCAGCCGCTTGCCGAAGACGCTGCGCCGGCGCGCATAGGCCAGGGCCTGCACCGTGGCCGAGCGCAGGATGGCGGCGCTGCCCAGCACGCAGTTCAGGCGCGTGTAGGTGGCCATCTCGATGATGGTGGGAATGCCCCGGCCTTCCTCGCCCATCAGGATGCCCCAGGCGTCCTCGAACTCCACCTCGCTGCTGGAGTTGCTGCGGTTGCCGACCTTGTCCTTCAGGCGCTGCACGCGCACCGCATTCTTTGTGCCGTCGGGGCGCCAGCGCGGAACGTAGAAGCAGGCCTGCCCACCGCCTTCCCCCATGCGCGCCACCACCAGGTGGGCATCGCACATGGGGGCCGAGAAGAACCACTTGTGGCCGCGCAGCAGGTACTCGCCGCCACGCCCGCCGGCGTGCACCGGCATGGCCACCGTGGTGTTGGCGCGCACGTCGGAGCCGCCCTGCTTCTCGGTCATGCCCATGCCCAGCCACATCGATGCCTTGTCGGCCACGGGCAGGTCGCGCGGATCGTATTCGTGGCTGAACAGCTTGCCCTGCAGCTGCTGCCACAGCGCCGGTTCCTTTTGCAGCAGCGGGATGGCGGCCGTGGTCATGGTGGCCGGGCACAGCGTGCCCTGTTCGACCTGGCCATGCAGGTAGAAACCTGCGGCCCAGGCGCTCCAGCGGCCCGCGCTGCTGTCCTCGAAGGGCAGGGAGATCAGCCCCTGCTGCCGGTATAGTCCCAGCAGCGTGTGCCAGCTCGGGTGGAACTCCACGGCGTCGATGATGCGCCCGCGTGCGTCGAAGCGGTGCAGCTCTGGTGTGTGGCGGTTGGCCTGCTCGGCCAGCTCCCAGGTGGCGCGCTCGCCCAGCTGCTGCGCATAGCGCGACAGCGAAGGGATGTGGCGCGCAGCGCCGCTGCGCTGCAGGGCCTCGGCCAGGGCGGGGTCGGCCTCCAGCAGGTTGAAGTCGGTGAGTTCGTCGACCTGGTTCAGGACGTCGTGCGTGTTCCAGGTGTGCCGTGTCTGCAAAGTCTGGCCGGTGCTCATGCGTGTCTCCGTGATCGTGGGTCTCAACGCAAAAGTCTAGGAAAAATGCCCAGCAAAGGTGTTCGGGTTTCACGGCAGCAGCCGCAGCCGCCCAAAGTGCGGCGCCGCCCCCTGCAATCGCGCGCGCAGGCCACCTCGCAGGCGCTGCAGGACGCCTTTGTTCGGCTTGTGATCGAGCAGGGCTACGAGCGCACCACGGTGCGCGAGGTGGCGGCCGTGGCCGGCGTGGGCCTGGGCACCTTCTACGAATACTTCGGCAACATGGACACGCTGGCGGCCATGTGCATCCACCGCCAGGTGCAGGCCCTGCATGCCCAGGGACTGCAGACGCTGCAGGGATGCGCCGGCATGGCGCCGGCCACGCGCGTGGACCGGCTGCTGGACACCTTGGTGGACGGCATTGCGCGCGAGGCGCCGATGTGGGCTGCGCTGTTCATGCTCGAGCGCAAGGTGTCCGCGCCCGAGCCCTTCCGGCGCCACTACCAGGCCTATGTGCAGCTGTGGGCCATGGCGCTGCAGGACTGCGATCCGCCGCTGCCCGAGCCGGCCCAGCCCCTGGCGCGGCTGCTGCACACGATGACCTATGGCTGGGTGTCGCAGTCGCTGCTGGCGCTGGGGCCGCAGCAGACGCCGCAGCAACTGCGCGAGCCGCTGGGCTGGGCCATTCATGCGCTGCTGCGCAAGGCGCAGGCTGCGTAGTCCCTCAGGGCCCAGGGGCCCGAGACTCAGATGCGCGGAAAGCGCAGCGTGAAGCGGGCGCCGCCCCGCTCGGAATCGTCGGCCTCCACGCTGCCGCCCTGGGACAGGGTCAGCGCCTTGACGATGGACAGGCCCAGGCCAGAACCCTCGCGGCGGCGCTTGCCGGGCACCTGGGCAAAGCGCTGGAAGGGATGGGCGCGCAGCTCGCTGGGCAGGCCGGGGCCTGCATCGCTGATGCGCAGCACGGTCCAGGCGCGGCCTTCGATATCGGACTCCACCGTGAGCGCCACGCCCAGCCAGGCGCCGCTGGCCGCATGGCGCATGGCGTTGCTGACCAGGTTGGAGAGGATCTGGCGCATGCGGTCGGCATCGGCGCGGATGTCGGTCATGCCTTCGTCGGTGGGGCCGGGCAGGGACAGGTCCAGCTGCATGCCGTGCTGCTGGAGCTGGGGGTGGAGCTGGTCCAGCGTCTCGGCCACCAGCAGGGTCAGGTCCATGCGCTGCTTTTGCAGCGAGAGCTGGCCTGCATCGGCCATGGACAGCGTGTGCAGGTCGTCCACCAGCCGGCCCAGGTGCTCGACCTGGGACAGCAGGGTGTTCAATTCGGTGTCGTCCGCCGCGATGACGCCATCGCAGATGGCATGCAGTCGCGCCTGCAGCACCGTCAGCGGCGTGCGCAGCTCATGCGAGATCGAGGCCGCCGTGGCGCGGCGCTCGGTCTCCAGCGTCTCCAGCGAATCGATCATGCGGTTGAAGGCCACCACCATCTCGGCCATCTCGCCGTGGGCCTTGCCGGGCAGGGCGCGCGCGCTGAAGTCGCCCAGCTCCACGCGCTTGGCCACCTCGACCATGGACGCCAGGGGCCGCGTCACCAGGCGAGACACCCAAAAGCCCACGGCCAGTCCGAAGGGCAGGCACACCAGCAGGCCGATGACCAGCGACCATTTCTCGCCGAACAGCAGATCGCCCGTCCAGTACTGGCCATAGATCTGCATGGCGCGCGGGCTGTCCTCCAGCGACTGGGCGTTGAGTTCGTCCAGCTCGATCTGCACGGCCGGCGGCAGGCTGTTGTAGAAATCGCGGTACTGGATCTCCGAGAACACCAGCACGCCGATGGCCAGCAGGGCAATGGTGCTGAGCACGGTGGCCGTGATCCACAGGCCGAAGCGCACCCAGATGCGGTTGGGCCTCAGTCCCAGGGCCATAGCCGGTAGCCGATGCCACGCACGGTTTCGATCAGGCCTTCCTGGCCGGCCAGCTGCAGCTTGCGGCGCAGCTTGGACAGGTGCGAGTCGATGACGCGCTCCAGCGCATCGCTCTCGGGCAGGCAGTGCTCGATCAGGTGGGAGCGCGAGAAGCAGCGCCGAGGCTGGGCCGCCAGGCAGGCCAGCAGGCGGAACTCGGTCAGCGTCAGGGGCAGCGGCAGGGCGCGGCCCTCGTTGTCGTAGACCACGGCGCTGTGCGCCTCGGTATCGATCTCGATGGGGCCCACGCGGATGGGCGCGGGCGCCGGGTTCTTGCGCGCCTGGGTGCGTCGCAGCACGGCGCGCACGCGGGCCACGACCTCGGGCGGATTGAAGGGCTTGACCACGTAGTCGTCGGCGCCCAGGCGCAGGGCCAGCAGCTTGTCCACATCGTCGGCCAGGGCCGTGACCATGATCACGGGCGTCTGGCTGTCATCGCGGATGGCGCGCAGCACGTCGATGCCATCCATGCCGGGCAGGTGGATGTCCAGCAGCACCAGGTCGGGCCGCAGCTGGCGGAACAGCTGCAGCGCCTCCTGCCCGTCCGAGGCCATGCGCGAACGCAGCCCGTCCCGCTCGAGATAGGCCGTCAGGATGCTGGCGATGGCGGGCTCGTCTTCGACGACGAGCACGAGGGGGGTGGTTGCCGTTGGCTGTGCTGTGGAGTTCATGGGAAAGCTGGCAGGGCCAAGCGCACATTATGGTGCGATGCCCTGCGAGCCGCAGCCCTCCATATTGGCTCCACGAAGTCTGCAATCGCGCGCAAGGCTGGCGCTGTTCATTTCCTGCAGTCCCATCAGCGGCTATTGGTAGCTCATCGTGAAGGTCGCCCTGCCATAGGCCACGCCAGGTGTCACGCTGCCGGCTGTCTGCACCAGGCGCGCGCTCAGCGGAATCTTCAGGCTGTTCTGCCCCTGTGCGACCTGGCCCGCATTCCATTGGTTGGCATTGCCCAGGCTACCGGAGTCGGGGCCGAAGCTCACGGGCACGTTGTTTCTCAGTACCTGTATGCCGACACCCCGGGCCTTGGAGTTTTGGGCCAGCGTCAGCGTGCTCGATCGGTTGGTGGCCTGGGTGGCGTCCGTCAGCGTGATGAAGGCGGTCAGGCGTGTATTGGCTTCGCCTCCCGCGCAGGTCAACTCGATGCTGAAGTCCTTGGCTGCCGTGACGGTCCCGATTCCCTTGAAATCGGCGAACGGGGCGGGGGCCATGGCTACGTCGATCTTGCCCGTGGACACCCGGCAGGTCGGCGGCCTGGGGCGGCTGCTGACGTTGACGGTGATGCCACTCGAAAAGAATACCGTGGCCAGCAAGTCACGGGCATTGCTGGTCCCAGAGTAGATTCGTGCGAAGCTGCCATTCAGGAAACCGCCAGATGTGAGTTCCCCGGTTTTCACGAGCTCGATGGTCATGTTGTTGCTTGGCAGTGAATGGAATATGCCCTGTTTCAGCATGGACCCGGAATAAGGCGCGGCTCTTTCCCACGTGATTCTCATGCCCAGGTTGGGAATGGAGGTGGAATATATTCCACTGCTTTCCGTTCCAATGCCTTCTATGTAATAAAAATCATTGTCGCAAGAAATGTGGTAGCTGCCGGCCCCGGTATTTTGCAAAGCCATTGTCCTGGAATAGACAACGCTGCCAATCGGATAATTTTCGTTGACGATGGTGGGGGTGTTGGCCGAACCCGGAAACTGGGCATTCCAGCCCTGGGAGGAACAACGGGCCCAGGATGAAATAGGGGCCATGAAGAAAATCAAGAGGAGCGGCATGGCCAATGCATGGCGCAAGATGGCTGTGAAAGGCATGCTGTGGACTCCAGCCAGGAAGATATGGATCAATGTCCTTGGGACAGGCGGCACCGGGCGCGATATCCGGTCAATATACCGACCTGTATGCGGCATTGGAATCGGAGTGTTCTGAAAATAAACTCGGAATCATCCGAGTCCGCGGGAATCTGGCGCGGTCCGCGACTGACTCCCGCCCGGGATGGGCAAGAGAGGCTTGCGCACGGCGCCGCGTTCTCCATGTTTCCTCCATAAAGCCTGCAACCTCGCGCAAGCTTGGCCGCGTCCAATGGCTATCCGGGGACATGGTTCCCTGGCCTCGTTTTCCCGGTCCTCCCCCTCGATCATCCCCTCCCGCCTGTCCATCCCGTGAACCACGCCGCCGCGACGCAACGCCTCTCCAGCCTGTGCCTGGGCGCCGCCCTGGCGCTGGCCGGCTGCTCATCGCCGCCCCCGGCACAGCTCGACGGCTCGGTGCCTGCGCAGTGGACACAGCCCCTGCCCGCCGCCGCGCCGGGCGCACCTGGCTCGGCCGCCGCACCCGACCTGCAGGGCTGGTGGAAGGCCTGGGGCGATGAATCCCTCAACACCCTGGTCGAGGAGGCGCTGGCCGCCAACCTCGATCTGTCCCAGGCCCAGTCGCGCCTGCGCCAGCAGCGGCTGCTGGCGGGCACGGCCGGCGCTGCCTTCCGGCCCGTGTTCACGGCCGGTGCGCGCACGCTGCAGGACATCGCAGCCATCGACTCGTATTTCCACGCCAGCATCGACGTGAGCTGGGACCTGGGCCTGTTCGGCGCCCGCGAGGCCGGCGAGCGCAATGCCGCAGCTGCCGTGCTCGATGCGCGGGGCCGCCTGCAGGCAGCGCGCGTGGCCCTGGTGGCCGACGTGGTGCACCGCTACCTGGACATCCGCATGGCCCAGCGCCAGCTGGCCCTGATCGACGAGCAGGCGCAGCTGGATGCGCGTGCCCTGCAACTGGCCCAGGTGCGCCAGCAGCAGCGCCTGGGCACGGCCGAGGCCGTGCGCCAGCTGCAGCTGCAGGCCGGCCAGAGCGCTGCCCTGCGTGCGGGCCTGCGTGAAACCCAGGCCCGCAGCGCCCACATGCTGGCCGCACTGCTGGGCCGCACACGGCCCGATGCGCAATGGCTGCAGGCCGATGCGACAGCGACGCTGCCTGGCCCGCAGGCGCTGGGCGTGGCGGTCCTTCCGGCCGACCTGCTGCGCACGCGCCCCGACATCCAGGTGGCGCAGGCCGGCGTGGAACGCGCCGCAGCCGAGCAGGGCATTGCGCAAGCGGCGCTGTACCCGCGCTTCGTGATCGGCGGCTCGCTGCTGTATTCGTTCAACATCACCCAGAACCTGCGCACGACGCAGGACAACGCGCCCACCTTCGGGCCGCAGATCGACATTCCCCTGTTCGACTGGGGCCGCCGCCGCTCGCAGGCCGATGCCAGCGAGCTGGCGCTGCAGGCTGCCATCCAGGGCTACCGCCAGAGCGTGCTGGACGGCGTGGCCGAGGTCGAATCCGCCCTGGCCGCCATCGGTGCCCAGCGCCAGCGCATTGCCGCGCTGCAGGACTCGCAGCAGGTGCTGGCCGAGCGCGAACGCGTGCAGCACCAGCGCCAGAAGCTGGGCCTGGACAGCGAGTTCGGTGGTCTGGCGTCCCGGCGCGCCGCATTGCAGGCGCGCAGCGAGCAGACCACCGCCCTGGCCGCCCATGCCCTGGCCTATGTGGCGCTGTACAAGGCCCTGGGCGGCGCGCCGCTGCCTGCCGAGGACAGGCCGGAGGACGATTCCGGCAACGGCCCTGCGCCCGTGGCTCAGGGGGCGTCCTCATGATCGCGCTGGCGCGCAAGACGCTGGTGCACGAGTGGCGCCGGTTCATTCCCTCCGTTTTCGCGGTGGGCTTCTCCGGCGTGCTGCTGGCCATGCAGGCCGCGCTGGTGCTGGGCATCTTCGGATCGGCCGCGCTGTATGTGACGGCGTCCTCGGCCGATCTGTGGATCGGCTACCCGGGCACGCAGAGCGTGAATTTCGGCCGCACCATCGGCCGCGACGTGGACATGCGCCTGCGCATGGACCCGGACATCACTGCCGTCGAGCCCTACGTCTGGGTCGATGGCGACTGGCGCTCCAGCACGCCGGCCGGCGGCGCGGCCAGCGAACACGGCGGCGGCGTGTCGGTCTACCTGTCCGGCATTGCCACCGATGATGCCTCCATGCTGTTTTCCCGCGTGCTCCAGCCCTGGCAGCGGCAGCGCCTGCGCGAACCCGGCGCCGTGATCGTGGACCGGGCCGACCTGCAGACGCTGGGCGCCAGCGAGGGCGGCGTGGCCTGGGTCAACAACCACCGCGTGCAGGTGGTGGCCGCCGTGGACGGGCTGCGCGGCCTGGGCGGCGTGAACGTGCTGGCCTCGCTGGCCACGGCGCGCGAGATTGCCGGTGACCCGGGCCAGGGCAGCACCTACTTCGTGGCGCGCGTGCGCCCCGGCGCCTCGGCCAAGGCCGTCCAGCAGCGCCTGAACCAGTCCACGCCCAGCTTCGGCCCCTACGAGGCATGGACAGCCAAGGAATTCGCGCGGCGCTCGCAGCGCTACTGGATGTTCGACACGGGCGCCGGCGCGGGCGTGCTGTTCATGGCCGTCATCGTCTGCCTGGTGGGCTCGGTGGTCACCAGCCAGTCGCTCAAGGCCGTGGTGGCTGCCTCGTCGCGCGAGTACGCCGTGCTCAACGCGCTGGGCGTGAGCCGCGCGGCCCTGGGCCGCGTGGTGGTGGAGCAGGCCTGCTGGATCGGCGGCCTGGGCTTCGTGATGGCCGCGCTGGCCAGCGCCGTGCTGCTGGCCGTGGCCACGGCCTACCGCGTGCCCGTGGCGCTGAACGCATCGGCCGTGCTGGCCTGTGCCGTGCTGGTGGCCGTGCTGTCCCTGCTGTCGGGCCTGGGCGCCATGCGCAGCCTGCTGCGCGC
>JGI26532J50257_10001419_pt1 | contig 11406 bp, 10 predicted proteins | sample ThiBiot_500_plan_FD_50257 | JGI IMG/M metagenome (IMG submission 50257) | reverse complement strand
AAAAAAAAACTAAAAATAATTAATAAAGAAATAGTTTTCTATGAAAAAATATTCAGTCTTTTGATCGGCTGGGAAACAACAAAATGAAATCCTCAAATAAAAACAAAAAACATCTACTCGTATTTGATTGGTAGTCGTATTCAGTTTGAATAATAATAAAAAAAAAGAGAATATATATTACTGATGACAAATACCAGATGGCGTTCAGTAACAATATANGTAAAATAGAAAAAAAAANTTTTTTTTTCTTAAACTCANCAATACGAGTTTCACATNCGAAATGTAATTAATCGATACGAATAAAAAAAACGATGAAATAAAGAATAAATGATTTATGTATATGTTTAATTTTTTTATTATATATTAAACAAAAATAATAATCAAAACATCTAAAAAAAACAATACACAAAACATGAATTACATATCGGATAGAGAAAATTTTTCATCGAGTGTTTTGAACAATGGCTGTAGATCGANGAGAAGATTATCTCGTTGTGNTAATTCGAATAGTAATGGCATGTCCATATCAGTGATTAGTGGAATTAATGGTGATTGTTTAGCATTGTACAGTGCTCGNTTGAGTTGTCCTTTTCGTTCTTCTAAATGTTGATGTTGTTCTTGAAGTAACTGTTTTTCTCGTTCGAGTGATTGAAGTTTTTCAAGAAGATCAACTTCGATTTTATCTCGAGATTTTTTCAATTCTCGAGCAGCAAGACGATTTTTTTCTCGTCGAATTTCACGTTTAATAGCTTCTTCACCTTCGAGTGGAGTATCTTTCGATCGTCGGCCAGTTGCTAATGTNTGTGAAATGCCTCGTCGATGACGAACACGTATTGGACCGTAATCAANCAGATAAGATCCCGATGNTGAATTCGATCGTGAAAAATTCTCCGTTGAACGTGTATCTTCGTCCTAAACAAAACGAAATGAATCGAAATAGATCAATGGAATATTTCATCAGCACATACCTGTGTATCACACATGCTTGACAAACTTTCTTCAGCCATATTTAGTGAGAATGTATTGGCATCCATGTCTTCAATCGATAACGATTACCGTAAATATAATACAACNGTTGAATGATGATAAAACGAATGAATATCTACGTTTACTTAACTCGGTATATATATATACGGTGTCGTGTGAATAACATGATAGATTCTGTCGTTCTGACCTGAAAGGATATGTCACGCACTTGAATGTTAGGTCTTTGTTAATGAGTTTTCGCAAATAGATCATTTTCGATTATAAAAGCATGAGGGTTGATAAACGAAAAGAAAAGAACAGCCTTGCAAATAATAGCGTAAGAGTGATCGATAGAAAGAACACCGCCACCACGAATATCACGAATAATGGGGATCTAGCCGTTATATTATTTATTGTATTGTTGTAGATAATTGGATAATTAACAAAATAAAATTTTTCTCCNACGTTCTTCTCATCTCGATTGATANATCCTTCAATGAATAGAAAAGAATAAATTATCGTTTTTGTCACCTCACCTGTCGATAAAAATCTGACGTCGTTCGAACGCGTTTACGCTATAGATGNATAAACGATTAATTACATCATGTATATTCGTATTAAACTGAGAACGAGAGAGAGAGAGAGAGAGAGAGAGAGATATTTAACAAAATATAACCATTAATTTATTTGGTCTGACGAGAAAAAGTGATTGAATGTATATTTACCTTTGTTATGAGTAATGTGAGCAATTTCACCGCGAGGTGATAGTGACCAGACAGATATCCTTCGATTATTTGTTGCTGTCAATGCTAATGATGATTTAGTTGAAAGATGTTATTTCAGCCTTAATTTATCTCGTTGAACTCTCGTTGCAAATATAAGAGAACAATGTAAGTTTATTTGAAAAATAAATTTGACAGAAAAAGAAACACAACAAATTGAAAGTGATCGATTCGAATTGTTAATATCTATCAGTGCCACAAAGTATTTCCACGTGTCAGATCAAACAGGACAACAATTCAAATCTAGATTGTTAATTTTCGTTGAAGTTTTTCGTCTAATTGTTTGAATTGTTCGAATACGATGAAGAAGACAATGTTCCAAGGACCTAATCGAAGCCAAGAAGGAAAGAAGCCCTTATAGAGTGCAAAGAATCCTTCATTTCCAATTGTCTTAAAAGAAATTCAAACAAAAAAACAACCGATTTATGCATGATAATTAAACGAATCTTACTTTAACAAAGCAATCCATAGTACCCTTGTATGGTGATGTTGAAGTCGTCGATGAAGTTAACCGTGGATGAAGATTCTCTTGATTCATTAAACGAGTCTTTAAAAAAAAAAGAAATGAAATCAAAACTATAAAAACAAACGAATTGTTCGTTTTACTCGCACAACATCAATCGGAGTACTCGCGAAAGCTCCGGCAAAACCAGCAGTAAAAGATGATAGAAAATGTGTACCGATTGTATCCGGCCTATCAAATCGACAGATTAATTGTTTTTTCACCCAGTCATAAACAGCTAATTCAACACCGCAAACAATGGCTGCTCGTTGAGCAGTTGGTAAAACGCTCTAAAGTCGAATAGTTAACTTTGGTTTTTATTCATCATTACAAATTTACACTGTAGAGTCCTTGAATGCCTTCTTTTCGAGCAATTGAAATCATCGCTGGAAATAATCGTTTTCCGTGCACACTCGGATGATTCGCTTGCATACGAATCTAGAAAATTAATTTCAGTCAAATGAAAACATTGAATTCATCGTACTTTCAATAGATCAGTTGGATTGGCTAATGAATTTGCTAATGCACCGGAAAACATTCCATTTAAAATGTTAAGATGAAGCTTTTCTTCTGAACAAATATAAAATAAGATCGATTTTAACCTCGACAATAGAATGAATACGCACGTCGAATATCTTCAGCAAAAAGNCGTTTAATTTTTTGATAAATTCCGATTTTAATCGTTCCATAAGTTATTTGTCGTAATAAAGCAGCAGAAANACTAGAAGACAATGATAAATACACNTGAATAACAAANAAAACATCGATTATTTACCCAGAATAGAGCANTCTTATACCTTCTTCACGACCGATTCTTCAATTAGAAAATCAATTCGATGATATATATATATATATTTTTTTTTGTTGATAAAATTTGTCTTATCCTACCGATACATTGCCTGAAACATATTCGTATACTGTCGTTGTGCATATTTGCTTTTTTGACTAGAATTATCGAATATTTGCCCCTGAATTTGAAGTCGAGTTTTCGTTAGATCAACAGGAAATGTTACTAAACATATCACCTATTGAATTATACTCAATATCGATCAAGCAATTACCTGATTCGGCAACGCATGAAGCGAGACCACCAAACACAAACGGTCGCCAGTCAAACATATCATATCATCTAGAAACAACTGAGATCATTGGATTGTTCTTTCGTTTTGTTTTCTATTTTATTAAATCTTTCAAATGAATTTCAATCGAAATATCCTGCATGCAAAAGTTTATTAGAAAAGAATAATAAGGAGAAAAACAACCGAGATATCAGAAGATTCTTATTCAGTTTTCGAAGAATTTTATTCGGCTGATCATGGATCGTTTGGTAAATGAACACGATCACTATTNTTGGCAATTTCTTCAAAGTCAGCATCGACAAATTTAGTCAAAGCTACAACACGTTCGCTATTAGCTAATTTCGNTCGACCATTTANATCAACTAATTCAATAATGACAACAGTTTGAACAACTTCATAGCCAAGATTAGCACATAATTGTTGAGCAGCACCTAATGTACCTAAAATAATCGAGCACAGAAAAACAATGGCAAATATTGACTCGAAATCAACGAACCACCAGTAGCTAATAAATCATCTGCTAAAATCACTTTGGCTCCTGCTTTGAGGATATTCTCTTGCATTTCAATCGTGTCTTTTCCTAATCATAACATTTTCAAATCAATTTATCATTTCTCAAAGACTAAAAATCAATTCGAAATACCATATTCAAGTTGATATTCGAGTTTAACCGTTCGTCCTGGAAGTTTGCCAACTTTACGAACGGGAACGAATGGTATTTGTAATTCCAATGCAACTTGTGGACCGAAAACGAATCCACGAGCTTCTAAACCGATCACTGCATCGATTTTTGTACCTGAGCTTTTTATTCGATTAAGAATTACGTCGATCAAAGCTCGATGTGCTTTCGGATTGGCAAAAATTCCAAAAACATCACTAAAATACAAATAAAATACATATTTATTTATTTGTTTGTTCGACGCAAATCAAATCAATTAATACATGAATGTAATTCCTTTTTTCGGAAAATTTGGACAAAGTTTTAATGACGAACGTATTAACTCTAGCTTTTGATCATCGGTTTCTGTCATGATTTTATCGTTATATATCTAAAACAACGATTATCAACACAAAGCAAAAAAAACGAGCGAATCTTTTTATTTTCATCGAATAAAAAAATAACATGCCATACATACTTCGATTTTTATCAACGAATGTTAGTTTATCATACTTTCTAGTTAATAAATCGTTATCGATTCAATTTAGTCATAAAATACGCACATGCATGCTATTTTTCTTTTCGAATAAATCCACTCCGGGTATTTACATAATGAATAAGAAGAAGAAGAAAAAGAAGAATTCTTATTTTTCGACGAGGCAAACAGCAGTATCAATCACATAAGATCNNGAGAGAGAGAGAGAGAGAGAAATAACATATTTTCTTTGCATTATCATTGAGAAAAAAGATGTTAGTTTGTTTGTCAACAAGATCAAGAAAGCAAGCTTAAGGTCAGATTCATAATAATAAAATAAGTCAATGGCATACAAGATATTTTACTATTTATTAATTATACTGTCTGAATGTAAATGTAAATGCAAACAAACAACAACGGTTTCTTACTTCGTTATTTTATGAAAAATTAATAATAAATCATCGATTTCAACCAACAGACGCAATTTATTTGTCTTGTAAATATGAATTTTACGTGCATACGTACGTCATCCGATATGAGTTCGTTGCAAAATCTCTCATTATTTATTTATTTTATTCTCGTTATTTACTTTACATTGGTTATATGATTTTGCTTAGAGAAAAATGGAACAACAGAGGGCGTTCGAGAACACTCATCATTATTGAAAAAAGAAACAAAAATACTTCGACTAGTATATTATTTCCCCTTCTCATCTCGTCTAATTTAACCTTGACTTCTTTTTTTTAATAACAAAAGTAGAGAATTATATTTTCGAATAAGATGCTTATGTTTACGATGATAATCGAATCGATTATCCTCTAGAAGTAATTGAATATGATATTTAGGAAAAGAAAATCGACTTGTTTTTTCTCTCGACGAATAATAATCATAATAACAACAACAACATAAAAACGGATATTGAACAATTTGGTTTGTATTTTACTCAATTAACATTTGAATATTGATTTTTTATGGATCACAAATGACACAATTATCAAAATAAAATACATATAAATATACAAAAATATGTGTATAAGATATAAGAAGTGAATTGAAGCTAAGCTAGAGAAATTCCATTTCCATCAGGAAAACTATTGAATAAAATTCGAATCCAATCGATTAACCACCAAATAAATGCGATTAAAGTCAAACTAACACTCAAACAACTAGCAGCCGTTGTGGCATTTTTATTTCGACTACGAGCAGCTAATGGACTCCATATGCAACAGCCAGCTGAAATGAGCAATTTTAATATTCCACATAAAATATATAAACTATCTTTGCGTGACAAAACAAACCAATCGACTCCAGCACTTCCAACAATAAATGACAGAATAAATGCCATGAGTTTCGAACATTGTTTGTATGAACATTGACGACGAATCGACCAGGTTATCCAACCTTTTTCACAAAGACAATCGCCATCTTTACACCAACCATGTCCATTACAATCACGATCAAGTTGACACGTAATGAGAGTTATTTTCGATTTCGATTGTTTTGTTTCATTGAGAGATTCAACGTAAATGAGTGATGATTGAAGAATGGATTTCGATTCAACTTTATGACGTATTATTATTAATGATTGAATAGTAACAAAATAGACAAGAATTTGAAGTTGCATTTTTTTGTAAATTAAGAAAGTCAATGTGTGTTGATCTAAAAAAAAATTCAAATGTCAATTGATTTTTTAAAACGTCGGTCGATAAAAAAACCCAAACTGAATTTTTTAATAATATTTTCAAATAAAAGAAATCAATATCGAAATGAATTAACCCCTAGCAGAGAAGTGATAATTACTAAGAATGAAACACGCTCAAGTAGTTAATTACATTCGATGACATATCAATTCTCTTTTTTTCATCTTATTGATAATATATCGGGCTTCTTTCGACTTTTTCGCAAGTGCATGCTTACGGATAAATCGACACGATCTTTGACTGTAACAAAAACATAAATCAAACTGTTGATTTTCATCACGAAAGAAATGCAATTATAACTACGGAAAAGCTCAATAAACGGTTTACGAACAAATTTTCTCGAATAAACATGAATAGAATTATTATTAACGATAAATAAACTAAATGGCATGCAAAAATAGAGCCATTTACCNAGTCTTTTCTCTCAATTTTACTCTTCATCNTTTCTTGTCTAACTAAATCTGAGAAATNNCATTGACTTGCATACAAAAGTTCTCAACATTGAGAGAAAAAAAACATCTAAGGGCACTAGTACTGATGAGATCTTATTTAATTACGGCAAACGTCGTTCATCTTAAATTAAGAATTATTAGAACTAGAAACTGTCTATCAACATAACATTTAATAAAAGAAATTGGTTTTGTTTTGTTTTTCTTCGATGAACAGATAAACATATTCTTCATTGGAAATAAACTCTCGAGAATAGTCTCGTCTACTAATGACGGGAACAAAAGAATCTTGAACAGAATAGCATAACTTACGTTTTTGTTCGTGCTAAACGCATTTGTTCCATTGACTATTTTTTTTTGAATAACAATACCATAACACAATTTACTAATCGTTATAGGAAAAAATAGATAATATGAAAAAAAAAACAATTATCCTAGATATTATATTCTACTCTTTGTCGTGCGGAAAATAATTGATATTCGAACATATGCAAGAGTATTTATGTTCTATGAAAAAAAGCAAGTCATGTTTGTCATTAAGATCTAAGAGGAAATATACAAAAGATTTATTTTCTTTACTTGACATAATCCGAGGTTTCTTTATATGTTGATGTGTTATATAAAAAAAAAACTTGAAGAAAAGATAAATTATATTCTTTCAAGCTCAATTAATGAATGGCATAAATAGAGTTTTCTTTGTTGAGTCTCCATATGAAAGAAAATGTCAAAGTATGACTTACCTATGGGTATAGCACGAGAGAAACAAAAGCAGAGTACTTTCGAGATCAGATGCTGAGAGAATCATTGTGTTTTATTGCATGTGAGTTAATTAGAAATAGGAAAACGGAAAGTGAGTTGACATTTTTATTATCACAGAGTCTCGCATGTTTAGTTCAGATTCAATGAAGCAAGAAAAATGGCTAGAATATGATTTGCTTTGTCGAATATTTTCTAGATAACAAAAAGAAAACTAAATTTAGAGGTTAATATTTACTATGAATATTCTTTGCAAGGGATAAAAACTTCTTAGATCTAAGTAAGCATCTAAAGAGGTTTCTGACATGCCACTTAATTGATTACTTTTTGTTTTCAATACACAAAAGATTAGTCTTTGTTTTGATGCATTCAATGTTTTGCACAGGGGTGACAGACTATTGTTACTAGTAACAGTCAACAACAAATAACTGTCTATCGAACTAACAGGAAAAAAAGGATATGGACGAATAAGACCATTTTTCGGTCCACCTTTAGATTTGATCCATTCATATTGTATTCAATTGAGGTCCAGGAAATGGCCGGTTTTTTTTCACCAATAGNCATTTTTTATTTGTTGTGATTATGATATTTTAAATCAAGAGACTTTGTGCTACAAACATATATAGTATTAATTTCGAAACGAAACAATTTTTTTTCGTCATACCCGTGGGGAATCCNAGGCATGAAAATGACAATAGNCGATTTACAAGGAAAAAAGTCGAAAAACATAATCAGTATCCATCCCTGATTCGAATACAATATGAATGGATCAAATCTAAAGGTGGACCGAAAAATGGTCTTATCCGCCCATATCCTTGTTTTTCTGATAATTCTATAGACCGTTATTTGCCATTGACTGTTACTAGTAACCAATAACAAAAGAAACATTATTGTTACTGAAACTAATAACAAAAANGATTACTGTTACNNGTAACAGTAACAAAACTAGTTAATGTTACTGTAGCAATAACAGTAAATCGGNATCTCTAGTTTTGTATAATAGAGAAAAAAAACAGTAGCACGTTATATTTGTTAGCAAAATATCTTCGTCAAACGATGTTTAGTGACGTAGCATGTTTGCTCAAAGAAGATATTTAATCTAGATATGAATATTTTAAGAAATGGTGAATACTTTTAAAAGAATTGAATGCTAGATCTTGTGAATAAATAAATAATAAAATAGTTCTATTGCATGTTGATTTGAATTTCTTCTTCTTGAAAAAAAAACAAGCAAACTATAATCATTGTTCATATGTGTTAAATCGAAANCAAAATGCTCTANGGTGTTATATTGGAAAGTGCACGAGATGGAATTATTCTTTCGTACGGTCTCAACATCTGGAAACGTATTGTCAATCAATTAGAATTACCATCGGATGAATTCGATCTATTTACACATTACAATGATCAGTTACTGTTAAATATTTGTGATTGTGAGTTTGTTAATGTTGAAAACAAATATCATAGACGTATGTGTATGAATAGGTCTAGTTGATATTTTACACGAAGGAACACGAGATACGTATTTAGAATATTTTGGTCAAGATTTTTTTCGATATCTTAAAACTTTTGGTTATCAGAAATTATTTCAAATAGCAGGACGAACTTTACGTGATTTTCTTTTTGTTATCGATCAATTGCATGATTCGAATCGATTTACTTTTCCACAAATGCAAAGTCCTTCATTTCATATTACTGATGAAGATCATACGGGCGTAGCAATTGAATACAAGTAATATCAAATGAATATAAACACTAGAAATCAATTGTACGATACTCGATTGTAGAAGTGTACGGCATGGTTTTATTCATTTTGCAATTGGAAGTATTCTAGGTGTTGCTAAGAGATTGTTTCAAGAAGATAACGTGCGATTATATATACGTCTTGATCTATCAACACAAGAATGTAAACTATCAACTGTTTCATTGTGCTTGATATGAATTTGAGACTTTTAGATACACATACTGTCTTCTGGGTGCAATTTGATAATAGATCGTATCAAAAGAAATCTATAGGNCGNTTTATGTCGTTACCCGATGTGACCGTGTCAACATTTTTCCGAGTAAATTAACTTTGTAGAAAAGTCATTGAAAATGACATATTTGTCTAGGTATTTCCATTTTCTATTCTTATGAATTCATCATTGCATATCCGTTCAATGGGCGATAATATCAAAAAACTGTTTCCAACCGATATTTATTTATACGGACGACCGTTTGCTGAAATCTTTCGATTGATTCGTCCTGATATTCACATCGAATGGGATAAAGTATTTCTTTTATTCATTATCTTTTTTCTTCATCTACAAAACTTGATATTTCTTCACCAAAAGATTCTCGCGTATGGCGGACATATAGTCTTTTTAATCGAAAATCGAATACCTTTACGTTATGGACCATCCAGCTGTATTCGATTGAAAGGACACATGAAATATCTTCCAGATAAAGACATGCTCTGGTTTCTCTGTCATCCAGTGTTAGTACATTGCGATCGTTGTTGTTTTTTTCTATAAATATCGATAGGTATTTTTAGATTAGGAAGTGCAAATGATATGATTTCTGCTGGTCTGTATTTGACTGATTTGAATCTATTTGATGGAACGAGTGAATTACTAATAATTAATATGCATCAAACACGAGAAATTGAAAATACTCTGGAAAAAGTTTTGAATTCGTTGAAAGTTGAATTCAATTTGATTGGATTTTTCGTTTAGGAAAAGTCATGTGAATTGCAATTGAAACAAGTAAAAACAGAACTACTCAAACTTGATGAAGAAAATCAAAGTTTACTTCGTACGATTTTACCTAAACATATCGCTACAATGGTTCAATCAGGTGTTCAAACGCATAATCTCTGTCAAGTAGAATCAATCGAATAATTTTCATTTGAATTTAGACTTCGGCTTTTTAGTCCTATCCGTTAGTTGCCATCATGTTTTTAACACTAATGGATTTGAAAACGTGTATACCTTATCTTCAACCACATGAAATTATTCATACACTCGACAAGACAATTAATTTACTCAATGAAATAGCTGATAAATACGATGTATTCAAAATGAAAACTAGAACCAATGCGAGTTATATGATAGTTGCTGGTTTACACGATCAATCGAATACAGTTTCGAATGACATTTCATCNTTGCTNGTACGGCAAGACAATNCCTTTTTTTCTTCTCTTTTCTATTTTCTACTANTCGATGTTTTTAGTCAAGAAAATTCTGTCCCGATGACGACGAACAAAATACGAATAGTTCATTGGGACTTAATGCTACAGAAATTATTGCTTATTTATCATGTGAATTGCTCAATATGAACGAACATCTTATTAATCCAATAACACGCAAGCCATTTCGCATGAAAATAGGTTCATTCTTACACATAAATCATGAGATTAATGTGAGAGATCATGTTTTCTTTTCTCAAGGTTTTCATTCTGGCACAGCAATAGGAGGTTTAATTGGCGATCAAAATCTACAATATTGTTTGTTTGGCGATACTGTAACAATTGTAAGTTTGAATTGTGTCGATATATATGTACGTATGTTTTTTTTGATTTGTAAATAGGCNCGAATAATAATGTCCACTGGAGAAGTAAGTAAATTCGATAAAATGGTTAAAAACGAACTATTTTTAAATATTTAGCCNGGTCGAATTCATATAAGTCAAGTAGCATATAATCATTTAGTAGAAAACAATCGTTTTGACATTGAATATCGTGGTCAAACGGAGATTAAAGTCTGTTTTGATTGATTGAATTAATATCTGTTGATTATTTCCTTTAGTCACATCGTCCAAGTGGAACATATTGGTTACGAGGTATTCACAAATTGCCGTCGACAACTGTAGTTAATAAATCAACACCTTTACTACGATGTCCATTTAGTGGCAAACTATTGTAGTTAAAAGTTTTTTTGTTGTTGTTGCTATTTGTAATAAAGTTTTTCTTGATCGTCGTATGTGCTTGATTACAATGAAAATCGAAAGGAAATGAACTGATTATATTCTTACTAAAAGCTCTTAAAAGATAAAAAAAAAA
>JGI26532J50257_10001417_pt1 | contig 11410 bp, 9 predicted proteins | sample ThiBiot_500_plan_FD_50257 | JGI IMG/M metagenome (IMG submission 50257) | reverse complement strand
GTGTGTGCCGTGTCCTACCTGCATGATTCGCTGGGTGATCTGGCCGCCATGGCGCTGGCCTTGGCCAAGGGCGCGCACCGCGCTGCCGCCGTGTTCATGGACGAGCCCGGCGAAGTGCACCTGAGCATGGAGGGGGACCGCGACACCCTTTCCTACGAGCTGCGGCAGTACGCGGACTGGGCCAGCTGGGGCATCACCGCCATGGATGACTATGAAGTGCTGGCCCGTGGGCAGGTGGCCCGCGAGGACGTGGTGCGCATCGTGTACCGCGTGCTGGACGGTATTTATTGCGGCATGGGCGTCGAGGAATACCGAAAGCGCTGGCTGGAGCATGAATTCCCGCTGCGGGACTATCAAAGCCTGGGCAGCGCCATCCGCAAGCGGGACCTGTCTCGCCTGATGCGTGGATGAGCCGCGCGGCAGCAAGACCTGAACAAGACGAACAGACAAGAAGACTGAAGGACAACGCAATGAACTACCTGCAACACAACGTGGAAAACGGCGTCCCCATCAAGATGTGGACCAAGGGCGTGCCCGTCGAGGACGAGGCGCGCAAGCAGCTGGAGAACGCCGCGCGCCTGCCCGTGGTGTTCAAGCATGTCGCGGCCATGCCCGATGTGCACCTGGGCATAGGCGCCACCGTGGGCTCGGTGATCCCCACCATCAAGGCCATCATCCCGGCGGCCGTGGGCGTGGACATCGGCTGCGGAATGATGGCCGCCAAGACCACGCTGCGCGCCGAGGACCTGCCCGACAACCTGGGCCCGCTGCGCTCGGCGATAGAGCAGGCCGTGCCGCATGGCTCGGTGCCGCGCCACCGGGGCCGCGATCCGGGCAGCTGGGAGAACCCGCCCGTGTCGGTGGACCAGGTCTGGGCCACGCTGGCCGAGGAGTTCCACCTGCTGTGCGAGCTGCATCCGCGCCTGGCCAACACCAACAACCGCAAGCACCTGGGAACGCTGGGCAGCGGCAACCACTTCATCGAGATCTGCCTGGACGAGGCGGGCTTCGTGTGGTTCATGCTGCACTCGGGCTCGCGCGGCGTGGGCAATGCCATCGGCACCCATTTCATCGAGCTGGCCAAGAAGGACGCAGAACTGCATCAGCGCAACCTGCCCGACAAGGACCTGGCCTATTTCGAGGAAGGGGCCCGCTACTTTGGCGACTATGTGCGCGGCGTGTCCTGGGCGCAGAAGTTCGCCATGCGCAACCGCGAGGTGATGATGGCCAACCTCATCGCCACGGTGCGCAAGGTGATCGCCAAGCCCTTCGAGTCGCATGTGGAGGCGGTGAACTGCCACCACAACTACGTGCAGCAGGAGCGCCATTTCGGCCAGGACGTGTTCATCACCCGCAAGGGCGCGGTGAGCGCGCGGCGCGGCGAGCTGGGCATCATCCCGGGCAGCATGGGCGCGCGCAGCTATATCGTGCGCGGCCTGGGCAACCCGGAGAGCTTCGAGAGCTGCAGCCACGGTGCGGGCCGCGTGATGAGCCGGACCAAGGCCAAGAAGATGTTCAGCGTGGCGGACCACATCAAGGCCACCGAGGGCGTGGAATGCCGCAAGGATGCCAATGTGGTGGACGAGATTCCCATGGCCTACAAGGACATCGATGCGGTCATGGACGCGCAGCAGGATCTGGTGGAGGTGGTGCACACCCTGAAGCAAGTGGTGTGCGTGAAAGGGTGAGTGGATGAGGGCCCCGGGCTCTCATCCTCCGGAACAGAAAGCAGGATGAGAGCATGAGGGAAGAGAAGGTATTGAGCGCGCATCCGGTCTCCGACGCCATGCGCGCCACGGTGCTGGCCAACCTGGCCGAGGTGGAGCGCAGGCACGAGGTCACGGTGCTGTTTGCCTGCGAGTCGGGCAGCCGCGACTGGGGCTTTGCCTCGCCCGACAGCGACTATGACGTGCGCTTCATCTACGTCCACCGCCTGCCCTGGTATCTGACGGTGGCGCCGGGCCGCGATGTCATAGAGCAGCCGCTCAGCGGCGAGCTCGATGTCAGCGGCTGGGAGCTGCGCAAGGCGCTGGGGCTGCTGCGCGCCTCCAACCCCACGCTGCTCGAATGGCTGCGCTCGCCCGTGGTCTACCGGCAGGAGCAGCCCTGGGCCGAGCGCCTGCATCTGCTGGCCGAGCAGGGCTTTTCGCCGGTGCGCGGCTACCACCACTACGTGGCCATGGCGCGCAAGAACCTGCGCGCCCACCTGCAGGGCGATGTGGTGCGCTACAAGAAATACTTCTACGTACTGCGTCCACTGCTGGCCGCGCGCTGGATACGCGAGGGGCGTGGTGCGCCGCCCATGCGCTTTGCGCAGCTGGCGGCGGGCACGCTGGAGGATGCAGGCCTGCTGGCCGAGCTCAACGAGCTGCTGGAGCTCAAGATGCGCCTGGGCGAGGCCGCCAAGGGGCCGCGCCGGGTGCGGGTCCATGATTTCCTGGAGCGCGAGCTGGCCCATGCCATGGCCCATGCGCCCGATCCGGGGGACCAGGCCGATGCGGCGCCGCTGGACCGCTATCTGCGGGATGCCGTGGCGCGCTTTGGCGGCAATGAATGAAAGAGAAAAATGAAAGTGATCGAGATCGACGGCTCCGCCGGGGAGGGCGGAGGCCAGATGCTGCGCAGCGCGCTGGCGCTGTCCATGTGCACGGGCCAGCCTTTTGCCATGCAGCGCATCCGTGCCGGGCGCGCCAAGCCGGGTCTGATGCGCCAGCACCTGGCCTGCGTCAATGCCGCCGCCGAAATCTGCGGCGCGCAGATGCAGGGCGCCGAGATGAATTCGCAGGCGCTGCAATTCACACCGGGGCCGGTGCGTGCGGGCGAGTACCGCTTCGTGATCGCCTCGGCGGGCAGTTGCACCCTGCTGCTGCAGACGCTGTGGCCCGCGCTGATGATGGCTAACGGCGAAAGCCGCCTGACCCTGGGCGGCGGCACCCACAACCCGGCCGCGCCGCCCTTCCACTTCCTGGAGCGCAGCTATGCGCCGCTGCTGCACAGGCTGGGCGCGCGCTGCGAACTGCGGCTGCGCCGGCTGGGCTTTTATCCGGCCGGTGGCGGCGAGATGGACGTGACGATCACGCCGGCAACCAATGGGCTGGTGCCTTTCGATATCACCGAACGCGGCGCCCCCGTGGCCAGCCATGCCGAATGCTTTGCGCCCGCGCTGCCACGCGCGGTGGCCCAGCGCGAACTGGACCATCTGGGTCAGGCCCTGGGCTGGTCTGGCGAGCAGCTGCAGGTGGCTGCCGTGCGCCAGAACGAGGGGCCGGGCAACGCGCTGCTGGCCACGCTGGCCTATGAGCACCTGTGCGAAGTGTTCACGCAGTTCGGCATGAAGGGCGTCAGCGCCGAAAAGGTGGCGCATGACCTGGCGCGCGAGGTGCGCCGCCACCAGGGCAGCCGGGCCGCGCTGGGCCCGTACCTGGCCGACCAATGGGCCCTGCCGCTGGCGCTGGCCGTCTGGCGCAGCGGGCGCGGTGCCAGCTACACCTGCACGGAACTGACGCCGCATGCGCGCAGCAATTTCGAGGTGATCGAGCGCTTTGTGCCTGTGCGCTTTACCACGGACGCAACGGGCGACGGCTGGCGTGTTTCGCTCTCGCCTGCCTGAGCGGCCTCAGCGATCGGCCCGCACCAGCGTGCTCTTGCCGAACAGGCTCTCCAGCAGGTCCACCACCAGTTCGGCCGTCTGGTTGCGCACATCCAGCGCGGGATTGAGCTCCACCAGATCCATCGAGCCCAGGCGTCCGGTATCGGCCAGCATCTCCATGCACAGCTGGGCCTCGCGGTAGCTGGGGCCGCCGCGCACGGGGGTGCCGGTGCCGGGCGCGATGTCGGGATCGAGGTAGTCCACGTCGAAGCTCAGGTGCAGGTGGGTGTCGCTGCCGGCGAGGCCGTCGAGCGCGCGGCGCATGACCTCGCGCATGCCCAACTCGTCGATGGCGCGCATGTCGTACACCTCGATGTTCAGCGAATGCAGCAGGCGCTTTTCCTGGTCATCCACGCTGCGCAGGCCGATCTGGCACAGCGAGGCGGCATCTAGCGCCGGATCGCCGCCCTGGGACAGCGCGGTGAGCGCCGCGGGCCCCAGGCCGCACAGGCTGGCCACGGGCATGCCGTGCAGGTTGCCGCTGGGCGAGATATCGGGCGTGTTGCAGTCGGCGTGGGCGTCCAGCCAGATCACGCGCAGCGCGCGGCCTCGTCGGCGGCAGTGGGCGGCCACGGCACTGATCGAGCCCATGGCCAGGCTGTGGTCGCCGCCCAGCATCAGCGGCAGCTCGCCATCGTCCAGCGCCTGGCCCACGGCCTGGTGCACGGCGTCCATCCAGGCGCGGGCCGGTGCGAGGTGGCGCAGCCCCTGCTCGGGCGGTGTCTGGGGATTGGGTGGACCGGCCAGGTTGCCGATGTCGCGCACCTGGCAGCCCAGCTGGCGCAGCGCCGGGGCCAGGCCGGCCACGCGCAGCGCGTCCGGCCCCATGGCGCTGCCCAGGCGGCTGGCGCCGATGTCGGTGGGCACGCCTATGAGTCTCAGGGCGCGTGCGGTCTGCGGGGTCGTATGGGTGTTCATGCTCATGGGACCCATGGTATGCAGTCCCCGTGTCAGCCAAAGCCGCGTTCTGCCTGCCCGGCCTCGCGCACCAGCCGGTACAGGTCGCGGGGGTCGGCCAGCGAAGGCACCAGGTCGATCGACTGCATCAGCCCGGTGTCGTGGGCCAGCGCGCGCAACCAGCGCAGGGCCGAATAGTCTTCCAGCGCAAAGCCCACGGAGTCGAACAGCGTGATCTCGGTGTCGTGCCCGCGTCCCGGCGCCAGGCCATTGATGACCTGCCACAGCTCGGTCACGGGCGCGTCGGCGGGCAGCTGCTGCAGCTCGCCTTCCACGCGCGTCTGGGGCGTGAACTCCACGAAGATGCGCGCGCGCCGCAGCAACTCCACGGGCAGTTCGGTCTTGCCGGGGCAATCGCCGCCGACGGCATTGATGTGGGTGCCGGGGCGCACATCGGCATCGGCGATCACGCAGGCGCGGCGCTTGGCGGCCGTGACCGTGGTGACGATGTCGGCGCCTTCCAGCGCCTGGGCGCTGCTGGTGCAGCAGGTGATGCGCTGGGCGGCAATGCCTGCATGGCCCAGGTTGTCCACCAGCTTGCGCATGGCCTGGACGTCGATGTCGAAGATGCGCAGCCGCTCCACGCCCAGCAGGTGGGTGAAGGCCAGGGCCTGGAATTCGGACTGCGATCCTGCGCCGATCAGCGCCATGCTGCGGCAGCCCTGTCGCGCCAGCCGGCGCGCGGCCAGCGCCGAGGTGGCGGCGGTGCGCAGCGCCGTGGCCAGCGTCAGGTCGGACAGGAAGACCGGCAGGCCCGTGGCCACGTCGGCCAGGGCGCCGAATGCCATCACCGTGGGCAGGTCCCGGTCGGCGTTGTCTGGATGGCCATTGACGTACTTGAAGGCGTAGTCCAGCGCATCGGACACGGGCATGAGCTCGATCACGCCGCCGGGCGAATGGTGGGCGAGGCGGGCCGATTTCTCGAAATCGGGCCAGCGCGCGAAGTCTTGCTCGATGGCATCGGCCAGGCCGGCCAGGCAGGCGGCGACGCCGACCTGCGCCACCAGGCGTGCGGCCTGCGTGGCGCCGAGGAAATCCGTGTGGACGGGCGTGGTTCGAGTCTTCATGGTGCTCTCCCTCGCGGTTGCTTCCACTGTAGGCCCGGGCCGAAGCGCAGGCAAGCGGGTTTCGGCTGGCGCCTGCGCGGGGAATCGCGGTGCGCGTATGCTCGGCACCCAAGCTATGAACCAACTGCATCTGTTTTTGCCCTGCGCCGCCGGCGTCGAGGGATTTCTGGCCGACGAGGTCCACGCGATCACCGGCCTGAGCGGCCACGACCTCCTGGTCGGCCGTGGCGGCGTGATGGTGCGCGGCCTGTGGCGCGACGCCCTGCTGCTGAACCTGCACAGCCGTCTGGCCCAGCGCGTGCTGGTGCAGCTGTCGCAGACCCTGTACCGCAACGAAAACGACCTGTACCGCGCCGCCAGCGAAGTGGCCTGGGAGATCTGGTTCTCCCCGCGCGAGAGCTTCAAGATCGAAGTCACGGCCCAGCACAGCCCGCTGACCAGCCTCAACTTTGCGGCGCTGCGCGTCAAGGACGCCATTGCCGACCGCTTCCGCGACAGGAAGGGCGTGCGCCCCGACGTGGAAACGCGCCACCCCGACGTGCGCGTGCACCTGCACCTGACGACCGACGAGGCCACCATCTACATCGACACCTCGGGCGAGGCGCTGTTCAAGCGCGGCTGGCGCGAGGACAAGGGCGATGCGCCGCTCAAGGAAACCCTGGCCGCGGCCATGATCGCCGCCACGGGCTGGGACCCGCACGGCGACGATCCCCAGCCGCTGTACGACCCCTGCTGCGGCAGCGGCACGGTGCTGATCGAGGCCGCGCAGATCGCCCGGCGCATTCCGGCCGGCATCCTGCGGCGCTTCGCGTTCGAAAAGCTCGTGCCCTTCCAGAGGCATGTGTGGGAAGCCATGCTGGACGAGGCAGAGGCCGCCATCCTGCCCGACAGCCCCGTGGGCATCTATGGCTCCGACGTGTCCCACCGCATGGTGGACTTCGCCCAGCGCAACGCCGAGCGCGCGGGCGTGGGCCAGACCGTGCAGTTGCGCGGCGGTGACGCGCTGCAGCGCATGCCGCCTTGCGAGCAGCCCGGCCTGATGCTGCTGAATCCGCCCTATGGCGAGCGCATTGCCGCAGCCGGCTCGGCCGGCCGCAGCGCCGGCGAGCGCATGGCCGTGGTCGAGCGCGCGGGCCGCGAGACGGCCCAGACCGAGGACGGTGTGGAATTCTTCAGCCAGCTGGCCACCCACTGGAAGAAGAACTACAGCGGCTGGAGCGCCTGGATGCTCACGCCCGACCTCAAGCTGCCCGGCAAGATGCGCCTGAAAGAGGCGCGCCGCACGCCCATGTGGAACGGCCCCATCGAATGCCGGCTGTTCCGCTTCGACATGGTCCGTGGCGCTGTCAAGCCCAGAAAGGCCGCCGAAGGCCCGGCAGAGGGCGCCGCGCCATGAAGATCGTGCTGCGCTGGCCGCAGTGCAACGACGGCTACGAAGGTCCCCTGCCCCGGCCCGTGGTGCTCGATACCAATGTGGTCCTTGACATGCTGATCTTCGACGATCCGCATGTTCCGCCGATCCGCGAGCTGGTGGAGCAGGGGCAGATGCGCTGGATCGCCGACCAGGCCCAGCGCATCGAGCTCGAACGCGTGCTGCACTACAGCCAGATCGCGCCGCGCGTGGCCTTCTACGGCAAGACGGCCGAAGGCGTGCTCTCGGCCTTCGACGGAGCCGTCGAATACGTGGCCGATGCGCCGCGCATCCGCTTTGCCTGCACCGACCCCGACGACCAGCATTTCCTGGACCTGGCCAGCCAGCACCAGGCGCTGCTGATCAGCAAGGACAAGGCCGTGCTCAAGCTGCGCAAGCGCGTGGCCGGCCTGGGCGCCACCGTGGGCAACATCCTGCTGGCTGAACAGGAAGAGGCACTGGCCGCCTGACGCCCTGGATGCTGTTGTGCAGCAACCACCCAGGCGGCAATGGGGCAACAGGCTGGGTGCGGCCGGCTTGAAGGCTTTCTCCTAAACTGGCGGCCATGCAGGAGGCACAAGCCCTTCTGCCAGGAGGACGGCCTCCCCCACATCGGGACATGCATGCGCCGGGACGACCCGGCTTCACAAGGAGTTTTCCATGGCATGGGTCTATCTGTTGGTGGCGGGGCTGCTCGAAGTGGTCTGGGCGTTTTCGATGAAGCAATCGCACGGCTTCACGCGGCTGGTGCCCAGCGCCATCACCATCGTCACCATGATCGCCAGCTTCGGCCTGCTGGCCGTGGCCATGCGCAGCCTGCCGCTGGGCACGGCCTACACGATCTGGACCGGCATCGGCGCCGTGGGCGCCTTCCTGGTCGGCATCACGGTCCTGGGCGAGCAGGTCAGCGCCATGCGCATCGGCGCGGCCGTGCTCATCGTCTCGGGCCTGGTGCTGATGAAGATGTCTTCGGACTGAGCGGGGCGGCCGTTCAGCGGCCCGTGCCCAGCTCCAGCGTCAGGCGCAGCATGTCGCGGTGCTGCACGCCGCGCTCCCACAGCTGGGTGGTGTAGTGCTTCAGGAAGAAGTCACGCACGATGCCCGTCACGCGAAAACCCGCGCGCTGGTAGAAGACCAGCTGGTCGCCGAAGCTGCCGGTGCCGACCTCGATGCGGGGAGCACCTTGCGAGCGCGCCCAGGCGATGGCCTGGCGCAGCAGGGCGGTGCCCAGGCCCCGGTGGTGCAGCGATTCCGCGACCGCGATGTTCATCAGCTCCCAGGCGGGTGGGCCTGAGGCCTCGTCGCCGCTGGCGCGCAGCGGCACCAGCACGCACATGCCCAATACCTCGCCGCGCCCGCCGGGACGCGGCGGCTGGCCTTCGCGCTGGAAGGACTCGCGCGCGGCAAAACAGGTGGAGCCCGCCAGATAGCCGCGCACCTTTTCCCGCGACGGGTCCGCCGACAGCAGCAGCGGCCATGGCGCCTCGGCCGGGTTCAGCGGCTCTATGTGCCAGGGTGCGAGGGAAACGGAAGGCGCGGTCATAAGCCTGAATCATCCCATGCCTGACATTGGGACGCAGTTGGGCGCCTCTGCGGAATCTTGACGTGCGCTTACAACTGTGCGTTTGCATGCCGAGATCTAGTGGTTTATACTTATTCCTAGGGTAAACGCTTAGAGGGTTTTCCCGGCATTCGCGGCACTTGAGATGCATGCCGCCAGTGATTGTTGAGCGTCTCAGTAAGGAAGTTCACCATGCGCCAAGCAATCTATTCCCTGATCGATTTCATCCAGCAAGCCCGCAACGCCGAGCTCGAAATCGCCAACCAGTAATCCGGTTGGAGGCAGGTGCGCCCTGAAGCGCGCCCACCGATGCGATCGCCCCATTGCCGATGATGGCCTTGGGGCTTTTGTGTTTCTGGGCGCCGGGCTTGCGGGCACAGGGCAGCGGAGTCCTGACTACAGGCCCAGCACCAGCCTGCCGCTCCTGGCGCGCGAGCAGCAGCTCATCATCTTGGTGCAGGCCGCACGCTCGCCGCGCGTGAGCACCATGTCTCGGTGGTCCACCTCGCCGTCGAGCACGGGCACTTCGCAGGACCCGCACAGCCCTTCCCGGCAGTCGCTTTGCACTTCGATCTTCGCGCTGCGCAGGGCGTCCAGCAGCGTCTGGTCGTTGCGCACCTGCAGCACAAGGCCCGAGGCGCGCAGTTCCACCTCGAAGCCCTGCTCCCTGGCAGGGTCCAGCGCCCCCACGGTGGAGACGAAATGCTCCACGCGCAGGCTGTCCTCGGGCCAGTGGCGGCTGGCGGCCTCCAGGCCGTCCAGCAGGCGCGCCGGTCCGCAGGCATGGATGCGGGCTCCGGCGCGCGGCGTGGCCAGCAGGGCGGCGTAGTCGGCGCGCCGGCCTTCCTCCGCCACGTACAGGTGCAGCCGGGCGCCATGCTCGGCCAGCAGCGGCGCCAGCAGCGCCATGCCCGCGCGGCGCCGGCCGCTGTAGTGGATTTCATAGGACAAGCCCAGCGCCCTGGCGCGCCGTGCCATGGCCGAGATGGGCGTGATGCCGATGCCGCCGGCCACCAGGATCAGGTGGCTGGCGCCTTCGTCCAGCGGGAAATGGTTGCGCGGGCCCCGCACCTGTACGGTGGCGCCGCGGTGCAGATGCTCATGCACCCAGGCCGAGCCGCCACGGCCGTTGGCCTCGCGCAGCACGGCAATCTCGTAGCTGCCGGTGTCCTGCGGGTCGCCGCACAGCGAGTACTGGCGTGACAGGCCCGTGTCGCCGCATTGCAGGTCGATGTGCGAGCCCGGCGTCCAGCGCGGCAGGGCATGTCCATCGGCGGCCTTCAGGCGCAGGCGCAGCACGCCTTCGGCGGCAGCCTCGGCCTCGGCCACGACCATGGGCCGGCTGGCGCCGCCCTGCAGGGATTCGCCAATGCGCACGGGCTGGCGCGCCTGCAGCAGGGCGGGACGGGCGCGCTCGGGGTTGAGGGCCGGGTCCCACTCCACCCACAGGTGCTCGGGGCCCCGGAACGAGGTGTTGGGCACGTAGGTGAACCGCTGCTCGGCCAGCCGCATGTGGGGAAGGCGGCGCGTGAACTCCTCCAGGAAGATCTGTATCTCCATGCGCGCCAGGTTCTTGCCCATGCACTGGTGCGAGCCATAGCCGAAGGTCAGGTGGTCGCCAGCGTTGTCGCGGTGGATGTCGAAGAAGTCGGCATCGGCGAAATGCCGCTCGTCGTGGTTGGCCGACGAGGTCACGATGAGCAGCTTCGAGCCCGCCGGCACGGCCACGCCGCCGATCACCACGTCGCGCGTGGCCAGGCGCCGCCAGGCGGCCACCGAGCCGTTGTGGCGCAGGCATTCCTCCACGGCATTGGGGATCAGCGCGGGGTTCTCGCAGATCTGCTTCCAGGCGCCGGGATGCTGCAGCAGCAGCTTGACGGCGTTGGCCGTGGCATTGGCCGTGGTCTCGTGCGCGGCCACGATGCCGGCCATCATCATGGAGTGCAGGTAGGAGTCGGTGACGACCTCGGGAAGCTCCTTTTGCTTGCGTATGCCGTATTGCATCCAGCCCGGCGCATCGGGGTTCTCGCGCATCTTGGCCAGCACCTTGCCGGCCAGCTGCCAGAAGTTGCCCACCGCATGGGCCACGGCCACCTGCTGCTCGGGCCGGGGCCGGCCCCAGGTGTTGACGGTGTGGGCGATGGAGTACTCGCGCAGCCTGTCCATGTCCTCCTCGGGCACGCCGAGGAAGTGCAGGGCCACGGTCAGCGGCACCTCCCACAGCATCTGGTCCACAAGGTCGGCGCGGCCGTCGTCGATGAAGCGGTCCACATAGGCGCGCGCCAGCTCGCGCACCATGGGCTCGTGGTGGCGCAGCTCCTCGGGCGTGAACGGGTCCATCAGCGCGCGGCGGCGCGGCATGTGGGCGGGCTCGTCTTCGTTGACCAGGGTGCGGTTCAGCGCGAAGCCGTAGGAGGCCAGCACGGCATTGGCCTCCTCGCCCGTGGGCGTGATCTTCTCCAGCGCGATCGAGGGACTGAAGGCGATGTTGTCGCGGAACACCGCCTTGATGTCGTCGAAGCGCGTGACCACCCAGTAGCCCAGTTGCGGGCTGTAGAACACCGGCTCCTGCTCGCGCGCCCAGCGCACATATTCGGGCGGGTCCTGCTGGTAGCCGTCGCTGAACGGGTCGAAGGCTGCGGCACCCGCGCTGACGGGGCAGCCCGTGGGGCCGGTCTGGCCGCTGGGCTGGCGGTGGTCGAAGGGGCAGCGCGCGGAGGCGGGCGCAAATGCTGGCGCAGAGGCGGACGGGGCGGTGTCAGAGG
>JGI26532J50257_10001385_pt1 | contig 11537 bp, 9 predicted proteins | sample ThiBiot_500_plan_FD_50257 | JGI IMG/M metagenome (IMG submission 50257) | reverse complement strand
CTTATCATTTATTTATTGAAATAAAATAACGGATGTTAAACAAGTCCTTTTCAAATGTCATTCTTATTAATGTTAATAGACTGTCTTTATTATAGAGAACTGAGACAATTGTTTGTCGATTGTTAATGATTTATGAGTAAAAATAAGTGAAGAGATTATTTACATTGTAGAAAATATGTTTTGATTGATGATTACTAAATAGAAGAGTACTTTTTTCAAAATAATATTNCGTCGTTCGATTTCTTTTGTGTGTAACAAAGAGAACGAGAGATTTGGAAAATCAAGTCTATCTTATTAAATTTGTCAAGTGATTCTGTTCAACACGTTCTTGTTTGTAATAAAAGAATAAACAGTCGCAATTTCTTTGCGTTTATGTTAGAAATATTTGACTTCTATGAGAAGTACGTCTGCAATTAAATATTCAGGTTAAATGTCGAGTATTTCTTATGCGACTTTCTAAGAAAAATTTTGTTCTTTATCATTCGGAGAGAGAATATTTTTCATAAATTTCGTCTACGTAATTTATGCATCTGTATTCCAAATGTACTCAATCTATGCTATCGTTTGAATCGCGTCAATTCGACATATATCCGTATATTCAATTCGTTGTAAAATGTTTTATTTGCCTATAATAGTTTCTAAAAAGATCCTTTCGTATTTAAACAGTCTCTAGAAATAGATCTATTAATATTACAATTTTTAATCTCACTATGTGTATGCTAATATGTGTTTATATAGTTTAAATGGATAGTTCAATGGGTTATATAAATCACGTTGGACTATTTTCGTTTTTATCATAGAATTCTTCCATGTCGTCGAGGTCGTCACTTGCAAAATCTCTCATTTCATCGATCATAAGGCATAGCATAAGTATAATTTCGATTTGTTTGTCATTTGTTTGTTCATTAATGTCGACAGTAAATGAATAAGCATCAAATGTAGGTAATTTTGAAGAATTGGCTGATATTGTATTTATTTGTGCAATAAGATGTTTCACATTTTGTTCAATACCAAAAATTTTAAACATAAATCGTTTCATGTTGATTTGCTCGGCCAAAAACATAGTGGAATTTGAATGAGGATCTGATGAACTGNCAGGAATTATTATATCAATGTTTCCTGTGCGAAAAAAATNNTTATTGTGAACGATAGCAATTGATCNATCATCGATTTGGATTGTATAACAGTCGAATTCGAATGACATTCTTCGTTTTCTTTTATCCATCTCCATCTCACAACCGCGTTTAAATGTATAATACGAATGATTTCCGTCATGTAAAACGCTTAAGAACCAAAAAATCGTTCATTNTTNGGAATTCGGAGGTGTTCATTAAGGGAGGTTTAACTGTAATTTTCATCTAACCAAACAAGATGAAAATTTAGAAATATACTCTCAAATTGGCAAAAAACAATGATGAAACAATCTGTTCTTCAGTACATTAAATGTTCACGTATGAGTGCATTTATGAAATTCATCAGAATGACTTTTTTCTCACATTATCACATATCATTCACAGTATGCTATCATGTCTCCCAAGAGAATAATTAGCATCGAACAATCGATAACAAAAAAGAAAAAAAATTTCCTTTTTTGTTTAAATTCTTTTATTAAATAAATAAGTACGTATAGATCTACGTTACAAGAAAAAACGACTAGAATCGTACAGAACGAATTATTGGCGATGATATCTGTGGTAATACAAGTGTGACTGGAAGATTTTCTTTCATCACTGTATGATGAATAACAAGTGTACTTAAATTCGCAAATGATTTCATTGAACCCTAAAAAGATATAAATTTATCATTAAACAAATGCTCAAAGCAAACGCAACGAACTTCGATTTGATAGGCATTTTTCTGCAAAAGTTTATGAATGAAAATATGTTCGATTGTTGTTTGATTTGTTTTAATTGATAACATAAATGGTTTAGTCGAATATTCGTAACAACAACGAATAATAAACGATCCAATTGATTGTTCATTTCGACTCAAGTATTCATTGCAAATATTTTCTGATAGACCTTCTTGATACCAAGGTGCAGCTGATAATAAATCATAATCACTGAAATAAAATACAATGCTTATCAGAGCATCTGTTCAGGAAAAGCAAATCAAATCACTACTAGGTTAATCAAGCAGAAGTTAACAATGAAAATTTGATTATCATTTATTCTATTGTCTCTTCTCTGTATATATATGTATATGTGTAGAACACATCATTGCAATTAGATACTGTGAATTCAAGTGTGTGTGCAGACGAAATAAGAAAATACTAATAAAAAAAAACACAAAGAAAATAATCTTCGGGCCATCTATGTCTGCACACATGTATATATCTATGTGCAGTTGTACGAATGAACGTAATCTGAGAAGCGTCACGCGATAGACATGAAAGTGAATACGATTGTCAACTCAAAGCAATAGACTTACTCAAGTTGATGATCGATCGTTGCTGGTGAATCAACAGACAATGATACAGTCGATTGTGAATCGAATGAGAGTCGAAATTTTTCAATTTGTTCTTCTAAATTCCAAACTTGTTCGTAAATATTTGTCGTGTCAGTTTGAGATGTTGATTGAACAAGTGACATCAGACTTTTATGTCGAGATAATTTCTCTTTGAAATATTTACTCAAATCATAACGATTATTTGATGTTGTAGACAAGCTCAAACGTGAACCATAACCAGATGATGACGATAAAGAAAATGACGACGATGATTCATCACGATTGAATCGAAACGAATCTGTTCTCTGAAAACCATCGATTTTCGGCATGACAAGGAAAGAAAATGAATTGATTTCCACTGTCTTTTTTCNCTCCTTTATATACAGACACTGACACAGAGGAAGAGAGAGAGAACAGGAAAGAAATAAGTGTCCATGTGTTCAAACAAGAGAGACAGAGAAAGAGAAAGAACTCATCAGATGGGTCATTGTATGTACGTATATTAATTGATCGAAGAAAACACGAACGATTTTACTTCTCCTTTTTGTTTTATTTCAACAATTGCCGATTGATATACGATAAACATCTGTTTTGAAAATAAAATTAACAACAAAAAACAAAATTCGTGCGCCTGCAGTTTCGTTAATGAGTTCTGTCTGACCGTTCCTGACCGACATTTTTTTTGTTGTAATGACGGAATTGGGTGGACAGTTGATATGTATTTAAATGATGAACAACGGAAGNGAGAACATCTACACGCAATGATCACGATTCAGTTTGAAATCATCAATGCAGAATAAATGAAAGGCGTTTTTTTTTCTCATTAAATTAAAAAATTTCTTCGTCGTTTTTGTTATTAGTTGTTATTTTAAAAAAATTGCAATTTATTCGTGTTTGATGACTTGTTCATTAACGAGTATTCGAAAGAAAATATTTTTAATCTGTTGTCATGTTTTTTTCTTCATTCTCAAGGTGAAAAAGTTTTAGTTCAACTGCTGAACCTTCTTTTCGGAGATATCTATTTTATTTTGTTCTCTATGATTAAAAAAATAACTTGTCGCATTCTAAAAAAAAACTATTAATTGTTAGCTGAGTTGAGTCGTGTTTCGAGCGGTAGATGAATATTACAATAAGGATAAACTGAAAAGCGTATCGGTTCTGAACGTGCACCTATTAAAATAAACTAACAATTAGAAGAAAGAAACGATGTGAATATATTTTAAAAGACACATACGATGTGTTTCTTGTTGTAGATGTCGATGCATTGGAAGATAAATACGAATATTACCATTTCGAATAACATAAATAAAAGGATTCCATCTAAACATGACGAAATATAGCGTCNTCATTCTGAGATCAACAAAAATGTATATATAAAATAACTAACACAACACTAGTTTTAGCAAGTATAGCAGGAATTGTAGCCAGAATCGGTGGAAAAGATGTTTCATCAACAAATAAACGAATAGCAACGGTTATGGCATATGGTGTCCAAGCAATAAGAAAACCGCCTGAAAAAAAAAGATAAATTATTATTGAATTTCGTTTTTTGAAATACCAATGATAAAAATAACAGTGTGCGTTACACGACGTTCAATAAGAAATCGTCGACGTCGATATTGTTCATTGAAATTTCTGTTCAATCGATTTTCTCGTTGATGAATCTTTGAAATACACAATTAGGTAAAAAGAAAATCTCGTTTCAAATACAAATCGATTTACTTCTTTTATCACTTCTATATTTGTTATTATGATGACTATCACAGGTATTAAGTAAACAAAAATCATAATTGTAATATTATAACTAACAACATTGAAAGAACGATCTTCCCATTTGATACTACAAGATGCACCGATACCCTATTGAGAAGACAAACGACTCTTCAATCAAATAAAAAAAAATCATTTTTCTACTTCATAATCATAAGTCGACCAGCCAATGACTGGTGCTAATGTCCAAAATAGAGCTAACATATACACGGAAAATATTATTAAATAACTCTGTTTGACACTCCGAGATGTATTTGAAAGTGATTTTTTCACAACAAAATATCTACCGAGCAAAGAAAAGAATAATTTTTTCTATGAATATTCTTGTTTTTTTCTTCTAACCGGTCAATTGAAATTAGACATAGCATATAAATATTTGAACAACCTGCAAAATATGCTATTATGGCTTCTATTACGCAGCCAACATAACTAAATATCCATCTTAGAAATACGATATGATTAAAAAAAATGAATATTTGCAGTTATTTTCAATGTATTTTTTTACCTGCAATTAAATAGAGCAATAGCTGGTAATGGTATTTCGAAACATGCTCCAAGAAAATCTGCAAATATTAATCCACCTATGAAAATATTTGTTGATGATTGCCGTAGTTTTTTATAACGTATAAAAACAAATAAAATTGAACCGTTTAAACTCGTGCCAAGAATCCAAAGAATACATAGATAATAACCTAATGGTCGAAGTAGATGACATGAATCAAGTTGTTTTAAACTCGAATTATTCGTTTCAATCGATGACATGAAAAATTTCACGAAGAAAATGTTGAATCAAATGAGTCTTCTTCTTTCTTTCTCAGAATTAGAGACAAACTATTAATATTCTTACTCTTAAAAGAATAACATGATGAGTTCTCTCATTTTACTTTCTCTATAAATAACATGCTTATAATTCTTTTAAAGATATGTTCTGATGTATTTCTTGTTCTTCTTAAGAATATCATTAGCGATTTTCTCACAATCTCTTTCTCATTGACATAGATTAATTAAAATGAATTAATATTAAATAGATTTCATTCTATTTCAGAGTTTAAAAAAAAACACAACTTTTGCTTCTGTATAAAATAATATTTATTTATTCAACTGATAGTAATACGTAAAATAAGAGAAAAATTGAAAATGCTTAATCATTTTGAATAGTAACACGATATGAAACTGTAATTTCGTCTCGTTTTGGAACGACGAATTTACCTTCAATAGAATAATTGACAATGGTTAATTTGGGTGAAATATTTTCGATTTGATAATTTTTAAATACATAAAATGATTCAGAAAATGCAACAGGAACATCGAATTGTTTGGTATTTTTGAATGTAAAATCGACATCATATGTCAATGATTCATCATTGGTTCTATTCGATGGAACTAATCGAACTTGTCGATCATAATTAACATCCAAATCAGCATCAGTTGATAAAATATAAGTTTCATTTTGAGCTAATTCTGGAAGAGTTAATTGATCAACAAAACGAGCTTGTTCATGATAGAACATTTCACCCGATGGAATGTAGCTGTTCATTGATGTAAGATTGTATGTTTTAACAAGATTACCAGTTATATTCATTGGTGAAAAGATAGTTATTGATGTAAGGTATGGTATAGCTGAAATATTAGCTTCAGTAAATTGAACAGATGTAATTGATTTTGGTGGAATAGCAATTGGAACTGGTAATGTTAATCGATAAACATATGTTGAATCTACAGTATCAATATCATCTTCAGTTGAATTTTCGATATATTTTGAAAGATTATCGCGTAAATAATCGAACGAGTCTTGATCTGTCGTTGACTCTTTAACAATTAATTCAACTGATTTAAAAACAATCGGATATGCCTCATTGTTAACAATATCAGCATAGGCAAAGAATTCCGCTTGTTCATCATTATTTAATGATGGTAAATTGAGAAAATATCGTGGTGTATAACTAATTGATCTATCGATATAGGATAAAAGTGGTACTTTGGTTGTTTCTGTTCGATTCGTAAGATAACTAATTTCATAACATGGTTGAATAGGTGTATCATTTAGATAAATAAGATTATCAAATGATTTAAGATAGAAATATTGATTTGGTTGTTCAACTTTTCGGAAGAGTTTATTTTCACTATCGACTAATTCGATTTCAATTGTTGAATCAAATTGTGGACTTGGTTGATATAAATATCGTGTACCAACTCTTTCAACACTTGGATATGGATGATAAGTAACTATTCGTTCAATAACATTGGTATTTAATAAAAGAAGTGACTTTGAATCGATATTTTTAAATTCATTTTCAGTAAAATAGAAACGATAGTATTCAAGATTTTCACTCGATGGTACTTTTAATTTAGCTGGACGATATAATTGCGTATAATTACTATAGATTCGTGCGAGAGCATCTGGATCATCACTTGCAAATTGAAGTTTTGCTGAACAAACAGCAATTAAACCAATGAGAAAAAGAAGAATTGTTTGCATATTTGTGAAAGATTTTTGTGAAATTCAAACAAAACGTATCGATGTATTTATACACATCATTCGAGAACAAAGACATTTAAATCGAGGTCTGTCTATTCGATTCGATATCGGCCGACTATATTAAATTTGATTTTATTTGAAAAGAAATAAACAAACAAACAAACAAACAAGAAAATGTTTTTATAAACGATCCTGTCGTCGTCGTAAATCAGCCCATTTTATTTGTTTATTTAACAATAAACTCGACAGAAAATGAAAGCCTATTATAATCACAATCATAATCATCAATATGACGTAACGACTTATACTTTCACCAATATCTAACCAACTACCATATGTTCGTATCGAAAAAAATAATTCTAATGCAAGTATATCCGATAGAATCAATGTATACAAACGAAATATTCGAATATGTTCGATATTTTTTAATAAATAAATTGTTGCACATGTAACAATTAAAATTGGTAGAATACATTTTAATAGAATAATAGAAGTCATGAGAAATGGACTGAATATTGTTAGAAAACAATAGACAATCGATGGATCAAATGAATTAATCGATGCAAAATTGCCTGTACCAAAAAATGCCAAAAGAATAAATAGAAATGATTGTAATGTTAAAAACCAGAGATAATCTGTTTGTTGTTGGTGCTGTTCGAATGTTAGAATCCATGTGATCATTAATGAACATAAACAAAGAAGAAAAAGTGCTTCATATTGCGTTGAAAGAAGAATATAAACAATAAGAATTGATGTATAGATTAAGATCAATCGTTTAAAACGATATTTTGATAATGAACATAATGGAATCATTGACGAAAGAATTACTATCAACCAACTGAGAATATGAAGAAATGTTGAACGAAAACCTAATGAATGAACAAGATAATTATTGATCATAGCTAAGATTAAACAAAAACGTTGCAATCGATAGAGATGAATTTGTTCATGATCATTTTGAAAATATAAATAATGAAAACTAAATATCAATAGACCTGAAAGAATTGTACACCATGAAAGAGTCATTTTAATTGTGCCTAATGTTGGCAAAAATGGAAAGATTGAAATAAGAATAAGACAAAGACCGTAAGTAAATCGTAGTCGTGTATAATAGAAATATCTCGAACGACGAATGCCGTCCAAAAATAGAGCAAATACTCCGATTGACATTGTCCATCGATAGAAAAATGGAAGAATAAACAATTGTAAACATATTCCAATCATGAATAATTTCATCCAGAAGTTAATCGATTTGATTTGTTTGAAAACTTTGTCTTTTAGAATATAAATTAAATAATCACTTGATATCCAAGCATGTACTCCAAGTAAAATCGGATAGAGTAAATATGTCCATGGAGATTGTTCAATGAATAAAAGACATGCTATGAATAGAGGAATGATTTTACAGATGGAACCGATCAATGTTGATGGAAGCTGTTTTTGGCTTAATTGATAGGCAATCGTCGATATAACCAAACAGAAATCAAGAGTAATTAGAATACTCAATAGAAATCGACGGTACGTATGATAATAATGACTAGCAAATGACACATGTTCCATGAAATCTTTGATATCATCTTTGATTTGATAGATATTCATATAGCCTTCACTTGTTTGCATTTTAGCAAAGAATTTCTCTTCGTTTAATTCGTAAGGTTTAAAAATCCAGAGACGTTTTTTGAGTTCATCATGTTGTTGATGAACTTGTTCGAGTAATTGTCGAGCATTTTGAAGATAAGCTTGAAGAAGATCTTCATCAATTGGAAGTAGATAATCAATGGGCAATCGACCAACTGAATTTATCGAATAATCAAGTCCAAGAAAATAGGACATTAACGGACAGAGATCGGCCTGNTCGATATGAACATTCGTATGACGAGATGAACGAATACCTGAACCCCAAATAAGCAGTGGCGTTTCTGTTTCACTATCATCGCCAGCACCATGTGAACCCCAATCAGTCATGCCTAAATTCGACAGAAAAAAGAAATGAAATGAAATGAAATGAAACGAAAAGATAACAAAGAAAATAGTCTAACCATGATCGGAAGTGAACAGATATGTTGTTTGTTGATCATTTGAATAATAATTTTCGATAAGAGCTTCCAATCGTTGAACGATACCATCGACAATTTGAATATTTTTCATGTAAATATCTGACCATGGTTTATGCGAATGTCCATTCGTATCAATACCAAGTAAATGAAAGAAGAAAACGATTTTCTCTTGATGTAATTCTTTTTTCAATGTATTATTTATCAAGAATTTCGTAAATTGTCGTTCGACCCAAAGATCTAATTCATGTGCACGATCATTTCCAAATACTTCATCATCAGCATGATAACAATCAACGTAGAAATGTTCATACGATTGTCCACGTTTAAACATCGGCACAATATCCGGACTACCAAAGCCAAACGTATANGTACTTCGATTGAACACCGAATCGAATTCCACTAAAATTTTTCGAAAAATTTGCNAAAAAAATTAAACTTTCATTTTCTCTCACCTGGATTTTCTTTCCAACCGCGTGTCACCGCTGAAATGTCCTCGTAAAATCCAGATATGATCGCGACATGACCTGGCCGAGACTCNGTCGGTACTCGNGTATGTGAAACACCGCTTAGACTCAAACGTTGCTGCATAATTGAATTCANGTACGGTGTATTATTAGTTGATATTTGAAAGAATTTATCAGCTCGAAGACCATCGGCAACGAACAGAACGAGTCGTTTAGCACGCGGTGCACGTGTTGAACGATGTGCCGACATGCCATGATTGATTGGCGACGTAAAATAAACATCAAATATCGAGTAGAATAAGATCACATGACTAACAACGATCAGCAAGATAAAACTTTTGATTTCTATTATCATCTGCAATGAGATCGAACTTGTTGGTTGATTTTTATTTGAATAAAAGACAAAATTGTTATACAAAGTCATTTCAATAAAAAAAAAAAGATCAAAACATGCAGTCACACTGTTAAATAAAAACTACAGAAAAAAAACGTCAATTTATTAGTTAAGCATAAGAGAGAGAGAGAAAAAAGTTTGTTATCTGAAGAAAATGATCGATCAACCAATTCATTTTTTTATTTTGTGTTTAAATATAACTATCACGTTGACGAAGATAACATAGTAAGCCAAGAGCAGCGACAATGCAAAAGCCCTAAATCGAAATGATTGATCGAATTGCTCTTATGAAAAGTTGAAGAATGTTTTGCTCTTTCAACACTTCAAATTCGTTCTGTTCTATTTTGACCACTTGAAGTTCGAGAAAAAGAAAACGAACTTACCTCAACAAAAACAAGCGCAAATGCGAGAATACCAACAATCATCAAATTTCGATTTATCTCCATTTGAATTCGATTAAAACAGCCCTATTACGAAATAAAATCATTGAAAACAGAGGAAAACAATCAATAATTTACATCNGTATAAATCAATTGTAATGTTTGATTTCCATGCACAGATTTTGCACAATCAAGTTTAGGTTCAACGCAACATGAATCAGGAATAAATGCTTGTTCAGACCATAGGTCAGCATTGAGATAATCTCGATAATCATCAATACCACAACAATGAAGCTAAGACAATCGAAAATGAACAAGTGTTGCTTTCGTTGATCTCAAGAATTTACTCGTGTTTGTATTCGATTGAGTCGTTCACGAAATTGATTTCCTTCGTTTGGATGTTGCCGAAGATGATCAAGTAGATTCTCTCGAGTTGTATCAGACATTCGTTCATTCAACGCAATGATTAGAACGACACCAACAAGGAGTCCAATGAAAACTAGCACCATCGTGATAATATACTAATCAATGAGAGGAGAAAAATGTTCGATTAACGATAAAATCAAAGANTTGAAGGTAATTACAAGAAATAGAAGAGCTTTTTTTTCGAACCAAGCACCAAGACAACCGACTATTCCGAGTAGCATCGAAATTTTAGCTAAGAGAGAAAGACAAAATCAAAATTCGATTGATATTGATGTTTTTCGAAAATATCAACCTGAGAAAATTAGAATAACAGGAGCTGTAAACCACTGATTTCCTACTAGAGGACCATAATCAGTGGATTTTAANTGTAGCAACCAACTACATATCACTATTGCTAAACCCAAGGCCTAATGATCACGACACGAAAACGAATTNGATTGAATACGAAGACTATCAGTGCAGAATACTTACGAAAAAGANAATATTTATTATTGAAAAAGTGCATCGAAATAGCATATAATTTGACGACATGTTTGAAAGAATACTATTGTCTTCGATAATCTATACATACATTTTGACTTGATTGATTGATTGATGTACATATGCACGCATGTCTTCTCGTTTCTCCTTCGCCATTACCTATTTTATGTACACCACAAGCCTCTGTCAATTGNAATAGAGGGCGTTCATATCAGTCTTGTTCATATTCGCATCCTATCTTATCTTCTTTTCAATTATTTTTCTGTTAGTGACTTCGAAATCACGAATTCATCATCCAAGCACTATCGTTCATCTATAAGGATTGATAAATACTATCAATAACACATGTACAGATGTTGATGAATGTGACGATTTTTTAATTTCTGATGTAATTAGCAAACATATAATTCCTTCAAAGGAGAATGTACAGCTGTAAAGTTGATCTATGATCAAATATCTAAAGAAGTGATTGAATAAATATGTGANAAAACTATCATAACGAGTTCTTGCGGACAGATTCAAAAGAGAGTGAATAAANCAACAAAAATTTAAATACACGTTTTCGTCTCTCTGTTCACATATCCGAACTTAGCTCAGTCGGTAGAGCGGTAGGCTGTAATGGATTCATATCATAGATAC
>JGI26532J50257_10001379_pt1 | contig 11568 bp, 11 predicted proteins | sample ThiBiot_500_plan_FD_50257 | JGI IMG/M metagenome (IMG submission 50257) | reverse complement strand
TTTTTTTTTTTTTTTTTTTTTGTTGTTATTTGTAGTTTTATGATTTTTTTAAAATAAGTTTAACAATTGAATTCAACATTAATTTTGCTATTTTTCTTTCCTCCTTCTCCTTCCCTCCTTCCCTCCTTTATTTTTTATTTTGTTACACAAAAAATATATTCTGTTTTGGTGCAACAGGTAATCGAGTATGAAACAAGCAGTGTGTTAAATTGGCAAACAGTTGTTTACAATTTTTCAAGGAAAAACTAGCGTACTTTCCAGGAAGCACGAAAAATCGCACAATTAGTCCAGGAGTTTGTACAAATGGAGGAGTAAGGCAAGACCTTTAGGTGGCCATAATCTTCAACATCGATGCTGCAGGCGTACATAAACGCCCTCAATAGAGTCGAGATCAAGGGTCATTGTAAGCACATTTGTAAAGGATGTTCTGGAGGTATTCGGGGGGGGGGGCGAAGGAGAAGCCAAGGGGATCTTCCTGTCGAGACCTGAAGGATCCCCTTTTGGAACCCACAAAGGACGCTGAGTTGTTGAGATCGTCCCACAACTTCAACAATTTGGTGTCCTTCGTCCTACCCAGCACCATCATAAGGACACTGTTAGGCCGTTCCCTGTGGTTCCAGTGTAGAACCAATCAGCATCGAAGACGCTCCAGCCATCCATCATAATAAAAATTAATAACAGCGCGACTCAGGCTGGTGAGCAAAGAGAACTCGTCGAAAAGCCCGGCTTTTCTCTATAACTGGCCCCGTTGCTGCAGGATATGATGCTCTTCTTCCGACCCTGATTTCTCATCCTTAAACTTACCCTAACGCCTCCTGGTTACGTCGGCTTAAAACGGCGGCGCGTTTTTTTGCAGCCCTGCACACTCGCTTGGGCTGGTGCTCCGTTCTTGCCTTCATGCATACCCAACCCCGATGAATCTGTTATCTGGGATAATATACTGAATCGTTTCCTGGAAACAATACATTTGCACACCACCTTGGAAGATGGTTCTCTTCACTTTCTAAAAAGGCTGAGCCTTCAGTTTGTTGGTATAATGCATCGAATGCGTTCTTGTATCCTAGGTGGTGGGGGACTCGTAGAAGATGGCGCTGGCTCGGCAGTTGGGTGAACACATGCAACGGCTAATTCGGGTGCAGTAGTAAATTTCATCCTATTGAGGAATTTACAAAGTGCCAGACGTGGGACGATTCAGTTTACCCTAAAAAAGCGTTACACAGTTGGGGCAAATATTTATTGCAAGCAACCGAGGGATGATCTACAAGGTACGCAACAAACAGCCTCCTCTTGCTGCTTCCATCGCTTTCCTGCTGCCGCTCGTCCTTTCCACCCAATTAGCAACAAGAAGCACAAAACATCAGAGCTCACTCGCGGGGCATGGTGTGCACAGGGCAAACAATGTGAGGAGCACAACAATCAAGGCCCACGATTTGCCGCCATTTCCTGGACTTTGTAAATTCTTCTTTGTGTCCGCTTCGGCTGTAAGCCTGACCATGGAAAAGTTGGGATCCTGAGTACTTGGCTTGTTGGGAAAGTCCGCAGTGGATAAGGGATGTCTACTCCAAGAATTTCTCCAGAGATACCAGGAGGCTGAATATATTGTGGTGTCCATGCCATGTGCACCCCCAAAGCTGCGGTAGGTAAAGGGTCATTTCATCAAACGGTACATTCCCCCTGATAATGGCGAGCCGGTGGCGACGTTTTAGAGCCTGTCTGCGGAAGACGGACATCGATAATGGGCCAGAGCAGGAGGGCTGGACCAACAATTGCAAATCTTCCTTCTTTACAGCTCAGATTCGGCGAGCTGCGGTAGCGCTTTCTCATCTTCGACTTGTTGGCCACTTTCCTTCTTTTCTCCTCAAGGCAGTCCTTTCGCCAATTCAGCTTCGGAGAGCCTTTTACAGCCCTCATCAGTCTTCAGCTCATCATCCAGCTTTTGGAGATGGCACGGTTACCCAGCAACGCCTGACTTTCAGGGGCAAACAGGTTGCGGACACAATTACACTCGCAGAGGGTAGGGTGGAGACAGGGAGCGTGTTGCATCTTGTCTCGGCGTTGAGGAGAGGATGACAGATAGCTACGGGCGGCGCAGTCCCTGTCTGCGCATATTCTTCGGCAAATGTAAGCGTTTTGTACTTGTATTCCTTGGTGGGCTATTGTATTTTTTTGTGTTTGGTGCGTTGTTTCTCCTTCCCTTGTCAACAAAAGTGGATGCCTTGCCCTTGTCGAGGGCATCCAAGACCTTCAAGAAGTCATCAATATCCAACTTGGCTGAACTTTTTTCTGTGAAGTCGTTTTGTTTCAAGATATCCCCGACTTTGTCGTTCATTGACAGAGAGGGGATCGACCGTCTATGCGCGGGTGAGCAGCCGAAGAACAGGCACTACGTACGATATTATTCAGGGCACAATATGTTTTAAAGTTATCCTCCGTAACAGCTTGATGTCAGACTGGGCTCGCGCGAAAGATTGCGGAGGGCGTTTTGTTCTTTCTGTTTAAGCATAGACGCCCCAAACTCTCCCATTCCTATGAGAAACATTAACTCCGGAAGGAGGATAGATTTGGTTTTGGGGGAGAGGGGGGAAGTGGGATGGGAACAAACCTGAAAGTTGATCGGAGGGGGGGTGGATTCTTCAGCACCATGCGAACGACCGAAGACTCTACTTTTGTGGCCGGAAGTTGTGTCTGGAGATCTGAAAGGACCTCAAGATTAGACAGACGTAATTCAAGCTGAAACTTGCTTGCCTGCATGAGATGTGTGCCTGATGAAATTTGACATGGTTTTTTTGCTACACAGCCGCTTTCAAGAAGTCTCCGAGAATAACTTGCAAGTGTAAAACATTTTCGCTAAACGATTAATGAATGTTTTTTCGCCTGTTGTCTTTGTGTATTTGACGTACCTGTCCTGAACACGCTTTTGCATTTCGGCAACCATTCACAGGTCCAAGGCAATGACTTGTTTGAATACCGCAACAATTTTACCGTCAAGTTACCTGTGCCAGGACCGATTTCCAACACCAGATTCATCGATCGCAACTTGGCCTGCAACGCGATGATGAGAATGTTCGTTATCATCGCAAAGAAGGATGCCAAACCTCTTGGACTATTCCTGTAACCACCGATATCAAGTGCATTTCCTCTAAACAAACCCAAATTTCCTTCTGCTTTCCTGGTGCTTTAGATCTGTTGTTTCGGCCTGTTCGAGATGGAGCACAGATTGGACAACAACCCAAAGAGTGACGGGTGACCAGGAGGAAGGTTCGTTTCTTGCCTCCCCTCCCTCCCTTGCATGTCCTAGCTGGAAGGGATATCTAATACCTTCCTGCTTCAATATCTCGCGTAACATTAACATGTCCTACACGAAGCCTTTCCCCTAATATCTTTCCCTACAGAATGTATCTTACCCGAGTAAAGGAACTTCTTTGCGCTGCCTTCTGGTGCGAAGTAGCGATACTTTTGTTAGCATCAGCAGAAGCAGAACAATTGTCAGACCTCCTGCTTCCGTCCAATGGATAATGACGGAAAAGTGAGGTCTACAACACCCGGGGCACAGCTGATAAACGGAGTGTGAAAGATACAGGGACACCACTGGGGAGACGCCTTGTACCCTTGGTCGATCACTATAAGCGATGTCTATCCCATCCCCGGAAATGTCCTTAATGGATACAGTACGACTCCGCTTACAAGAATGAAAGCCGTAGGGGAAGGAGGGTTGGGGTACACCGACTTGTTTTGGATATACTTATTATTAAAAAAAATAAAAANACAAAAAAAAAATATAATTGCCCTGATTTCTCTCAAGAACTACGGAACAGCGCTGCAAGTTTTCGCCCCCCCCCCCGATTTCTCAAACGAGGACTACTTGGACTCGTTGTATGACCTCGAGGCGGAATCCGAGCTTCAGCAGATTTTTGGTTGCTATCTGGCATGGACTTGTTAGAGCGGATGGACCAGGACCGTTGGACTAAAAAACTCCACAAGCCATTTGTAATGAACTGCTTCCCTGAAGGAGAAGCGCTGAAGATCACTGCATCTTATCTTATGACCCATGTGTATTCCTACCCCATAGAACACCGCTTTTCTTCCAAGTTCCTGAAAAATTATCTCACTTTAGAGTACAAACATATTAAATCTCGTAATAATATTAACTTCAAATGAAGGAGAAAAAGGAAAAGCAAAGGAGAGATATTCGGAATACGACACCAAGAAATGCTGCAGGATGATGAACAAAGTGAAGGGACCCAATTATTTTTTGGGTTGCTCGACAAATATCGCGGCACAAAGCGGAAGATGTTAAACTCGCAATCCACGCCATCAGTCGAGGAAGATCCAGCGGAACATGAAACCCGCGGTGAAACCAATGGAGCCAAAGAAGCGTCAAAGATCTCAGGAGGAGGAATTCCCCGAGGTGCAACATATCTATTGGTCCTTGTGGATGGGGCCTGGATTTTCTGACTCGGAGGAAGAGGAGGAGAAAGGGACAGCGGCACATATTCCATATCCATCGAAATTGTTGAAATCTTCGAATGAGAAACGCACTCTCGAATAAATCGCTTTGAAAACTCTGGTCAACACTTAGTAAAAACTAAAATTAAATCTCAACTTGTAAAGTATTTTGTTTCCTTCCCTCCTTCCCTCCCTCCCTCCTTCCCTTCTTCTCTTGTTAGAATATTATATATATTTCGTTTTTGAAAATAGAAATAAGACTTTGCAGTTCACATTTTCAGAGCTTGGAGTTTGCTTTCCCCTCTCCTCTCTTTTTCATTTTATTTTTTTTTAATATGAGGTAATGAAATTGCTGCTGGTCAGGAACATATCCCTCTGTGTTTCATATATATGGAAAAAGGTTGGCGCTGAGACACCCAACAAGGATTGATATGGCTCCGATGAGGAGCCAACAATTGGGTGACCCAGGCTCTCACGATTGGCCAACGTGTATTTAACGATTTGTTCAGGTTGTTAAACAAGATAAGATTTAAATTTGCGGACCCCATGTTCCTTTCGGCTCGCAAAAAAAAAATTAGGCACCAACAACAAAAAATCACGCGGAAAGACTAATTCGTTCATGGTGTTTTTTTGAGTTTTCCTTCTCTTGGCCGGAGCCGATGTATGCTATACAACTACCGAGGCCAAGGGAATATGATTCGCGAGGAGAGAGTTCTTTTTTTGGAAACATTCCCAAAAATGGAATTTGCAGATTGGTACCTTTGAATACTTATCAGTCTGCACACGAGTAAATCGGGGCATGTTTTTTCCGAGCTTTTTTAGGGAGCCGTGAAAGCCACAGAGTGCAGCATTCGCGTCACTGCCTTAAGACGGTACAGCATGCAAGGTATCACCTGCTCCATATTGAGGTCGAATAAGGGCTCACCCAGCATCACCTCATTTTTCCCTGCATAGGCTTTCCGTGTTGCTTCCGGTCCTTACGCTTCTGCCCCCTGAGCCTATACGGCCCAGGTTTCCTTCTTCCGCATCGCTCAGTTTGGCAGGGAAAAGATGTGCAGCTTCGCGGTGCAAACATTGCACCAACGGCATTTCCACTTGGCCTTAGGATGATAGGTTGTGTAGAACCCCATCAACTTGGTAAGTGCCTTCATGTCGCTCACCATCACCGATTCCATCTTATACTCCTTCCCATCAACCTCCACCTTTGGATTGCGTATCAGCTTGTTGATCAGGCACCGGACATTAGCCAGTTCCTGCTGGTAAACCTGCCTGTCCTCCTCGCCAAAAGGTAGATGATGAATTGGTGACAGTTCTTTATTGAATGAAGTTGCGATAGTGACCAGTTGCGGTTGATCAGCTCGACGGTGCCGATCTCCTCCTCGATTCGGCGCTTTGATATGATCATTGAACCGCAGCACATTTCGACCCGGGGGTATGGTATGACGTATCAACCGGTGGAATACCGGTCATCAGAGCAATTTGGCTTCCTTGGCCGCCAGGGGTTTTCGTTACCGGACACCGGTGAACTTGTTTCCAACCCGGGAGTGAACACGCCACTCACCTTCCCATGTCGTCATGGATTCCGCTGTAGCAGAATGACCAATATGTTGCTTCGACCGCCCCGGTGCGGTTGATCATCAGAAGAAGGTCGTCGTGCCAGATAGGTTTGTCGTTCTCTATCACGTCGTTTAACATCCATCCCACTACGCCCCAGATCTCACCCCATACTTGGGGACCTTCCTTTCCCATTGCGTTTGGATGTTTTTTACCCAGGCTTGGAATGTATTCCTGCAAAGGTGCGTTTGTTGGTTGTGTTTTTTTTTTTTGGGGAGGGATCGTGAAAGCAGGGACGGAGAGAAACTTACGTCATTGTGAATAAAATTCAAGCGGTCCGAGCCATATGATACAAGAAAAGAGAGAACCCAGACAAAGGTCCGCCGCGACGCGCAAATTGAGAGACCATAGTTCGATGGGGCCGAGGGAGGTTTTGGCCCAGTCGGTTTCGGCAAACAGCTTCCTTGTGATTGGATTGATTTGTAGATGCACACTGTCAGCGAGCTCTGAGTTACTGACGCTATTTTGTTGGACGACGAGGCTGCTCGCTCCTTCGTCGTCTACCATCGCTGGATAGGGTGTTTATGTTGTGTATCTTTTCCCTCGCTCCTTCCAACAGTTTTTTTATCCCTTTGCAGAATCTATTTGCTGCTTTATTGATTTGGTGGCAAGAGGTTCTATCTATGACGTGGGAATTATAACAGGTGTTCTTGGTTCTATACTGGGGTGAACCGATTTTCTTTCTCACAGGAAGGATCCTTTTCGTGTCGCACTCACAAGACAAGTGTAACTCCCTCTTTGCTGGAGAGTGACAGAGCTCAAGATCGATTGAGGATTGCTTGTTCTCCTACTAAATAAATAGACCAGAAAAAAAAATTTCTGCATAAGGAAATGTTGCTGTGACTAGTCCTTGAGGGCGAGAGTGGACCTGCAAATATGGGAAGAAGAAAGGAGAGTTAATGTCAGTTGGCAACTATGACGATGAGGGATCTGACCAGAAGACGATGGTAGCAATTGATTCCTCCCCACCCGCCGGTAGGCAGCCCACAACATTCTGAGGGAGTGGCGTGGAGAGAGCATAATCTACAGTCACCGTGGAATTGTTCGTCATCATCGAGCCAACGCGCATTTCCTGTCATGTTCTCTTACCTCTCGGTTTGTGTGGGCAAGGGGTGTTATCAACCCCCGAGATAGCATCTCAACCTATTTGTCGCTCATTGAAAGCAAAGTGCAGGAAATCTATCGCGCAAACATTGTAGCCAAGAAGGTGCAGGATGAGTTCGGCACCGATTTGCCTCCTTCCTATGCAATAGGAGGAAAGGGAGAAAGATATGTATTGGGGGTTTTTTTTACCCATTTGTGGTATCGTAATGATAAGTCGTAAATCGCATGGATGCGCCGGTGCGGGAGAATGAGTGAAGGGGAGGGCAGCATACGGAGCTGCTGCTTCTTCTTCATAACCATTGCCTTGTTGCATGTCGAGTGGGAAGAAGTGTAGGCCAAGCATTGATACGAAGGATGACTAGGAGGATTTGTGTTTGATTTTTCGTCTTCCTAGCAAAGCGCGCATTCTTGAACCTGGCATGTTAGTGCAGGAGGGAGAAATTGGAACATTTTGATGTATAAGGTTCAACGAATAGAGACAAGGGATTCGGCGGGAAAAACCTAAGGTTAAGCTAGCCACAAGGGAGGTCTTATCGTTCCTTATGATTTGTGTACTTATGGCCATTGTCGCATGTTGAGAGGAGATGTGCCGAGAGGGTAGAGTCCACTTGCTATAGCTACTCAATCATATCAATGAACCCAAGAGAGAAGAAAGTTGTTGATTTCCCAATACTTGCCAGCGCAACGCACTTTGTGGCACAAGTGATAATTTGTGAGGACCCTTTGGCTTCAGCGACCTCAATAGCAAAATTGTGTGATTTTTTTATTTTTGTTTCACTCCTTGGGCCAACATTCCCACCACTCCACAGCAATCCTACTGTTGGAAGACACAGTGTGTAGCAGCGGAGTGTGCCCCAGAGAGTGAAGAGCACGCCGTTTAGGGACCAAGGTACAGTGTGTATTGCGTCAACAACAACAAAAGCTATTAAAGCCTGACTCTTAAATATTTAGAGGACACCAAATGCCCGGAGTGCATAGCGGTAAGAAGATTGGTTGGAGTGACTCCGTAACTCCGCCAACACCAAGAAGGAAGCCCTGTCATACAAGACTCTGTGTACAATAAAACCGCTTTGTGTGCTTCTCCGTCTTCCACAGGCGAATTGTGTCCGCGGAGTTTCAACTTGCTCGTATTTTTTCACATGGAAATCAAAGAAGATCGCAGTGGACTGCGTATGCCTTCAAAATATTCTCTTCGCTAACTCGCCTTCATTTGAAAAAACTACAATCCCCAGTCTCGCTCCCATTCGAATTGCAGGAGCTCATCCTCGAGTTCGTTTCGCCAAAGGATCTTCTCCCTTGCATCCGCATCCTTCTTTGCTTCCAATTCTCTCCCACACGCGCTGGTTTGATCTGGATCATGCAATCCTGAAGAGTGTTAGCATTCATTGGAAGACAGACTCGCTAACACCTCGGTGGACACTATTTCTTATCGTGACATCAAGATCATCAGGACTCTTGGTTGTCTACATTCCTGATTCCCCGACCTTTTCAGTGGCCAATCTTCCCTTCTGAATGTTCCCTACACTCTCCTCATCCATTCACAGAGAGGGAACTTTATTATTAAGAATGTTCCATGGGGGATAGCCTCAGCAAAAATTACTCTGACCGCAAATACGGATGCGGCGTGTGTCTACAAATTTGATTATTTTCTTTGGGCGGGAAAACCAAAATTTACCGTTCACATTAATTTTGGATGTTCATAGTTTGACAAAACACGCCGCACACACTTGGCTGCTGTTCTTGTTCATCCCTCCATCTCCCAACCCCGATGACAAACCCTCCGATGTGTGTTTACCACCCTTGAGGGTATGTGAATTAGCCAGTTGATTACTCCGAGATTGGATGGTGAGAGGTTATCCGAAATCTCTTGTGTGCAGTACTAGCGCGATTACTGAAGTCTAACAATTGAGATTGACTGTATCTGGCAGGTAACAGTTCCTATCTTTTGACACTTAACTCCGCAATGGTTACTAACTAATCTACACAGTAGCGGCACTTCCTGAATGGAGTGGGAGTCTGAACAGAGTGCTGGATGTTGCCAGGCCTGTTGATTACAAGAGCCGAACAGTTCAGAAGGTAATGTTTCTTTGTTCTTTGCTAACTCCGCAGCTTATTAACTTCTTGCACACTAATAGTAGCACTCTCTGGATATTAGAGGGAGTATGGCAGACTGTCTTTTTGTTACTCCACTGCTGCCCCTGTACCCTGTAACGACTTTAAATTGATAAACAAAAACGTTGTTCGGGGTTTGTGGCGCCGTTCGAAACTGGTTTGGTCATCCAAACACAGGATCACTGTCGACGGAGAAATTTTTTGTTGTGCTGGCTATCCCCCCATGTCTTAAACAGGAAGGAGAACTTACTTACCTGTTTCATGTTTGCGGAGTGAACAGCAAAACAGTGGCAGATGATAACCAAGGAGCGGCCCCACCATTCAGGAGGGTCTGTGGTACTCAGTGATAGGTGAAAAGATGGATTGGAGAAGGAATATTATGTAAGGTGAGTATTTTCTGTTTTTCTCTGTCTCTTACAACTCCAGCAACTGACTCCTCCCCATCAATGGAGTCTCTGAAGAAGAAATCAAGGTCCAACTGGAAACCTGGTCGCTCTTGGAAGCCTTGTGAGTATCAGCAACTAGTTAAGCCAACACTGCCACCTACATCACAAATCAACACATTAGCTGTGGTAGAAGAGCAGGAAGAAGAAAAGCAGAACTCAACTACAGAATTGGTTGTGGTGGTGCCTTCTCATTAGTTATTACCACTTCTTGAAGTTGTATCCAGAGAAGTCAATTCAATCTGCAAGCAATGCACTGAAGAAATTTGTAGTTGCACAGAAAAAGGTTTGTTGCCTTGTCTTTGCTGAGGAAGAACAGGCAATGGTGGATCTGTGGCTTAAAACATGATGGACTATACTTAAAATTGAATAGTGTCTCTTTAGTGAGACTATAAATCCCCAACTCAGTTTGTTTATTCCTGTTACTGCACTGCCAAGGCCAATGAAGAGCATGATCATGACAGCCAACATGGAGTCCAACCACTAAACATCATTGCCCAGAAGCAGGGAAAGCAAGCCTGCTGCAGTGCCCAGGCCAAAAGCAATAACAATTAAACCCAAAAAAAAAAAAAAAATGAGAACAGGGAACCTACAGATGAACATGATGCACAAAAACTTGAGGCACCCCAAGGTACAACCAGCCTCTGACTTGAGCATTGAACTATCCAACCGCATGGCAACAGTCCTCTTACAGATCCAGAGGACAAGCATGACCAATATAGAGATGCCACCAATGATAAAGTTGATCAGTCTAACCCACCCAGGCCAAGCCAACAAAACCAAATTAGTCATTTCATTCATTGGGGAGGGGGAGGGAAAGGGGAAGGTTGCAGCACTCACCCTGTTTCTGGCACAGACCTCAGTATCAACTTTATTAGGGCTACCACAATGGCACCCAAGACCAACAGAACCTGGTTTGAGATTATGGAGATGTAAGTATGTTACCACATTGTTCTTGACAACAATACCATCTTCTGAGCATGCTCACCAGCAAAAGGCCTATCATGATTGTAGTAGTGCATTTGTACATCAGAGTATCTGCACAAATGCCTCAACTCATCAGAAAACCTAAACAGCAACAATAAAAACAATGAGTGTGAAGGATAATAAGTTTGGATGGGTGAGTAGTGTGAAAGGCTTCCCGAATTTTTTTTTTTTAAAAAAAGATGCACTTGACTAGAACAACAACCCCAGCCATGACCTTGATCAGGCTGTCGGTTCCAAACTCGAGCAGCATGAGAGCCGGCGCTGCTTGCTCCGAATGCCATGGAGATGGAACCCTTGACCAGGCTGTAGAGGATGCTGAACACTGCTAGCGCCATCATGAGGACGACCAGCATCACCCTCTTCCAGTGTTTGCAGCACATGACCTTGTCGCATGCTTCCCTGAGGCAACCCTTTTCGGCACACACATTCTGACACCCTCCTCTTTCGGCTTTTCACTGCATCCTGTGTTGTTCGTCGTGGCGTGTTATCCTCTCTCGTGAATGCCTGTTGCGTTTCCACCGCCACAACAATTGTTGTCGCTGTCAGCACACGATTTCCCTCCTCCACATCCCCCCTTTTTGTTTTTGGTGCATTGTTGTTCGGAGACGCACTTCACTTCGCACTCCTGTTGTTTGTTGTCATCACTAGTGTGGCACGAAGAATCTGTTTCCTGTTGTTGTTCTTCCTGGCTGTTGCAACACGCCTTCTCATTGTTTGCGACACATTGCTTTTGCCCCTCACACCTGTTATCATGGGTTGCTGGCTCCTCTTCACACAATGTATGGAGTTCCATTTGTGGCGGAGTCAACAGCAACACTAGTAGGATAAAGAACTCCTTTAAAAGCAATCAGAAGAGCTCTTG
>JGI26532J50257_10001358_pt1 | contig 11659 bp, 10 predicted proteins | sample ThiBiot_500_plan_FD_50257 | JGI IMG/M metagenome (IMG submission 50257) | reverse complement strand
TTTTCGATGACGATGGATCGATATACGCAATATTAATCTAAACGAAATCATTCAATTCCAACTTACATTTGCACGAACTTACTTGATTAAGTTTTGCACGGATNAAAAATGTTTTATTTTGAATAATTAACTATTCAAATAATTGAAAATATTTTTCCGTGTTAAAACTTTCGAAGAAACTCTACCTCGAACAAGCAATAGGCTAGAAGTTGAATACTAATTTGAATAGTTTTTAAGATTGTTATTCGAGGATTGATAACAGCATCGAAATTAATCAATAGGACAACGATTGCATTGATCACGAACCTTTTTTTCCCCGTATTTCGAACAAATAAATCAATTCATTTGAAATTTCAANTCAAATTCGTTTTACCAGATCGAAAAAATTAGAAAATAACCAAACTTCGGCATTACATTTTTATTTGTCAATACGAATGAAATGATAAACCAAATCCAAGTTAACAAATACACAGTCATCTGAAGATAATTACATGTCATCAAAAGATTTTCATTTGAAATCGATTGATTTGCGATCTTGAACAAATCGAACAATGTCAATTGTAATAGAGATGAAGTCAACGTTTTACTTACGATTGTCAATAGAATTAGAATGATTAGTTGTGAAATTGTATAGAGNATTATGAACGATTGAATTTCGATTTGAGTTGATTTTTTCAAATGAATTTGAAGAATTAAATAACCTTTGACACAAAGAATTAACATGAGAAGAAACAGAATTTGAGCTGCNAAATCAAATAATCGTGCAAAAAATAAACAAAATTGATAGATGAACATTTGATTTGATCCCGTCAAGGCAAAAATAAGACAAAGAATTAAATTTAATAAACTATTCAGCCANGAACAAACAACAGACACAATCGATAATTTGATTATGAAAAATGATTTTCGTTTCGAAAAATCTAAATGAAACTATCAATTCGCATAATGTTCAATTCAAAAACTTACAGATCGATCGTAGAAAAACAAAGAGAAATATCATATAAACAATTGTACTGGCCAGATATAATCCTAAGATTCCTAGAAAAAGAAAAACGAAATGTTTTTCTCGATCATTGACTTGCTTCTCACCTCGTTCATCATTGGAAAAATGTTCAGTAAATAAATTCTTTCCATTTGTTAGAATAATTTTATACGTTAAATTGAGATTCGTTCGAGTAGAATTGCATAAACTCAGAATTAAATACTGCCGATTTGTATTCGTAAATGACGTTGATAGAGTCCAGATATTCGTTTGATTAGTATCTCGAGTTAATTTAAGCTCATTTTTCGAACAAATATTCGCTAAATCATCGATCCATTCGTTTCGATTTAGAAGATAGAATTCCCCGAATTCATCTGTCGATTGAATGGAAATATGTCCTTCATGTGAATGAAAGGCAAACTTCGTCAATGAAATCAAATTCTAAATTATTGTCAAAAATTAAACAAAAAGAGAATTTTTGTCGACTTACAATATTTGCATTGACGTATTCATTGAGAACTTTCCCTTGAATTTCTCTTAGCAAATAGACAATTAACGTGAACAATATCGAGAAAAAGTTCATTCTGTTTTGATTGAGTCGAGATTTTCTTTTTCTCTTTTAAAAATGATTGATAGACTATGCCACCGACTGATTTTATTCTCTCGATTTCTTTTATACGGAAGGAGAAAAAAAAAGAACGAACGAACGAGCGAACAAACAAATAAATAGATAAAGAGAGAGCGAGAAAGAGTCCGGTTTTCAAGACATACGCACGTACGGTGAGGAAATAATATAGCATACATCCGATTTTCATTTAAATTAACACGCAAATTGTGTTTTTTAGTTGAAATCAAATCTTTAGCAAACAGAAAATGACAAGGTGAGACACCGACCGACAGTAAGCGGCACATGTAAACGAATAGATGATTGCTCTATTCGATGCACCATTTAGAAAACGATTTCTGTTGCNGGTTTTTTTCGTCTTTTCGTTTATGATGTCGACTATCATCAGTCAATTACCATTGCATGGAGTAAAAATTCTCGACCTAACGAGAGTTTTAGCTGGACCTTATGCCAGTATGGTCCTAGCTGACTATGGAGCAGATGTGATTAAAGTTGAAAAACCAGGTAGATCGATAGAGCAAAAAGTTCGATTGTAGTTTGCTGTCAATTGATTATTGAAGGACAAGGTGATGATACACGAACATGGGGACCACCGTATGTCGAAGATCAGAGTGCGTATTTTTTGAGTGTTAATCGAAATAAACGAAGTATTGCAATTGATATGAGTCGTAGTCAAGGTCAAACGATTATTCGAGAGGTTGGTTGTTCGATGAAATCGAATATGTATATGCAAAGAAATTTGTTTGATGTTCTTCTCTAGTTAGCGAAAAAAAGTGATGTTTTAATTGAAAATTATCTTCCTGGACAATTGAAAAAATTCGGTCTCGAATATCGAGATCTTCAATCGATTAATGATCGATTGATCTACTGTTCAATAACGGGTTTCTATTGAAAAAACANAACGAATTCACAGAAAATCAATTTTCTTATTGAAAGGTTATGGAAGTCATGGTCCTTATTCGAAACGTCCAGGATATGATTTGATTATTCAAGCATTAGGCGGAATGATGAGTATAACCGGCAGTACAGTAAGATCAATCGATTATTCTCAATAAATCTTTCTTCGTCAATATAAACAGATAAAACGTACTTAGGAACCTGTGAAAGTTGGCGTTGCTGTCATTGATTTAGCAACAGGCTTGTCAACAGTTGGTGCAATTACAACTGCACTTTATCAACGTGAAAAAACTCTCAAAGGAACGAAAATTGATTGTTCATTATTAGAAACACAAGTAAATATTTCGNTGAATGATTTGTTTTCTCGTTCGAAATATCGATTTAGTTATCACTTCTTTCGCATATAGCGGCGAATTATTTAAATGCTGGTTGGGAATCGAAACGACATGGTACTGCACATGCATCGATTGTTCCCTATCAAGCATTTACATGTCAAGATGGCGAACGAATAGTTGTCGCAGCTGCCAATGATCAGTTTTTTAAAGAACTTTGTTCGGTAAAATTATTGCACGATCAGATTGTGTTTTGACAGATAAAAATTCAATTTGAAATAGATCATTCATATGCCGGAACTAGTGACGAATGATTTATTTCGAAGTAATAAACTTCGAGTAGCCAATCGAATGCAACTAATAGAAATTCTATCGAAAAAGTAGAAAATCTTTTCTCATCCGAAATTGTTGTTTTGTATTTAAAGAAAAACAAATTCAGATTTCTGGAAAAAACTCTTTCCGAATGGCTTCAATTATTCGAAAAATCAAATAAAATTCCATACGGTCCTATCAATGATATGAAAGGCGTTTTTGAAAATGAACAAGTTCGTNATCTTGAACAAGTTCTCGAAATGAAAAATCCAAATCGAACGAAATCTGTTCGTGTTGTTGGTACGAATCCTTTCATTGCACAAGTTCTCTCTTAATTCACTCGGTTTCTTCTTAGGTCCTTCGGTGAATTTCGAAAATATCAATAAATCATCCATGCTTCGTCATTCCGCTCCACTTCTCGGTGAACACACTCGTTCGATTCTCGAAACTGAACTGAACTATACTTCGTCTCAGATTGAGAAACTTTTTCAAGAGAAAATCATTGGTTAAACGTTTGTTTTATATCTATTTTTCAAGTACAATTGCAAAAAAATATAGAGATACACACACACACATTGAGAAAGCGAGAGAACGATATAATTATTTACAATAGAAAAGTTAGAAATAAGTTTCGCTTCTATTGAGGTTACGTAATGTTTACAAAGAGGATGTCTATGTATATGCTGCTGGTGATGATGGTTTTGAAATGTTATTTACAGATGATTTACAAATATGAGAAGAGAAAAGAGATTGCTCGTGATTAACATTTCGGTTCATCGTTTTGGTCTTCACTGATATGTTCCAAATCTTCGTATTCGCCATGTTTGTATTTATGTCGGAGCTAGGAGAAGAAGAAGAAGAAAAAAAACAAAATACGAATATTTAATCAGCAAAACGAATCTTACTTCATGCATAAATAAGCACGATACATTCATATCCAATTGAGCTGCACCTGGAAGACCTTGAATCGGCGTCAATGTGCTCAATAATGACTGTGGATCGGCCGTATCGTACATTTGTGATTGAAGTCTAGAGCAGAAAAAAGTCAGCTACACAAAAAGAAAGTCAATCGATCTACTTTGAGAGAACGCCGTATGGTGCAAAACTTCGATAGGGTATATCGGCTCTCGAAACTCCGCCATTGAGGAAACTATGTTGTGCAATTGATGCATTCGGTTGAAATGAAACTGTTGTATGTGAAGGTGAGAAGACGCTTGTGTTGACTAATGGTCTCGAAATAACCGAACGGTTATGCATCGACATTGCCGATTGAGGATCACTGTAGACACTTCGATGATTTTGTAGAGTTTGCACTTCAGTCATTGATTGTTGCAGAATCGATGAACCTTGAAGATCCTCGACAGCTGAGAGAAACAAAAAACAAAACAAACTGATTCAGTTTTTTAATCGATTTGATTCGATTTACCTCGTTCTTGAATCTTGCCTAAATAAGCTTGACATTGCTTCGGCATTTGCCAATTCGGATTCGTATGATGAAAATGCATTAGTGATAATTCCAATTTGCCGTCGTTCATTATGCCTGCAGGTTCAATTCCATTGACAATTTTCGGTACTGTTGGTGCGAACCACTAGAAAAAAACGCAAATTAATCTTGATTTTCGATAGTTATGATCGATTTTACCTTCATATCTCCATGTTTGGCAACATCGAGTTGTGCAAAACTGCAAACATCGCCGACTCCATCGACGTGAACTGTAAAATTTCGGAGAAAATCAATGATTTGCAAAGATTTTCGTCGCAAATAGAAACAGAATATCATCGGGGTTACAAATGCGCTCAGTAATTCTTCGAGAAAATAAACCTTTTCAAAGCAAAAACTCGATTCTTAAAAATAAACATTCAGTTTTTTTTTGTCTATACGTATTTTAATTGAAACATTTGACCAAATTGTGCTTGAACGTAATCGGTATGCGCGTGATCTTTCCACGAATCAGGTTGATAATGAACTTGCGCGAGAACAAGTTGCAACATTTGTTCGGGATCGAAAACGGCGTGCTGAAAACAACAATCAACAGTAGATCAAACGAGCTAAAGAGACTCGATTTTACTTCATCGGGTATTAATGATCGACAAATACCAACAAGAACACCGAGACTTGTCATTGCTGTTAACATATGTTCAACAGTTAAAACATCTTCATCATAAACTGTTAAAATAATTAAAACAGCTAAAATAGCACCGCACGCAAAACTGATAAATCTAAACAAACACAAATTTTAGCTGACATTCGCGTTGGGTTTTTTGTTTCCCTACTTGGCAGTTTCGACAACGCTATAATTGACAAACGAGTTCATATAAGCGATCGCTGGTCTGTAGCCTCGATTAAGCCGTTGATTAAGCGAATGGTCAAGTTCGTTAAAATGTCGTAAATACAATCGACCGTAATTACTCCAACGTCGACTACCTAATACGCCTGGTTCACGTCGAACGAGCTTCAACGAGCGAACTCATATTATTAAAAACGAAATTCAACATAAAAAAAAAACGTCCTACTTCAGTGTAGCCATAGAAGAGATTTAATACTTGCCAAATGAAAATGAATGGCGAGAGAAGGAGATTGGCTAAACCGTAGAGTAAGATGAAACGTGACAATTCTTCGGCGAGTTTCTCTCGTTGACTATGAACTTTGTAATCTTTTCTCAATTGCCAACGTTGATCAAATGGTGCCGATGGTCCCCCTACAAACCAAACATTTTCTCATTCGAAAACAGTTTTCAAAATTCAAATCAAAACTTACAAAATAATAATAATCTCAAATTAAACTTCATTCCCGTTGTTAATGAAATTCTAAAACAACAAAAAAACAAAGATCAACTCCTCAATCTTCAACAATCGACTCATACATCTCTCCGATGCCTGGCAAAGTGAATCTCGGCGGTAGAATGCCTTTGTTAACAAACGCAATTTCATAGTTTTTATATCGTAATAACCGATTGTGAATATCCAATTCGGTTAGATTCAATTTATGTATGCATAAATGATGAGTACGTTGTGCAATTAATAAACGTTCTTGAACTTCGTGCCACGTCATGTTCAACAGATCATTCTAAAGAGAAAATTCAATGAAAAAAATCGATTCGAATATGTAAAACCAACTGGTTTGATGTCCAAAGCTTGGGCGTAGAAAGCTCGAATATTGAAATAGGAGATTAAATCCAAAGCTGAACGTGAGAAACGATAGATCCAATAGATAATTGCGAGAATAATACAAAGATTGGTTAATAAATTCATACTGAAAGACGAAAAGGAAAAAAAAAGATATTGATTTTGGATTGTTGTTCGTATACTTATGCAAACATTGTTTTGGTGATTGAATAACATCGCTGAAATGAAGTTTCTGTGTGATGTTTCTCGCTTGAGGAGTCGAACGAAATAAAAGAGGATAATCAATACATTGAACGATTAAGAGAGTAAATGAGACGATGAATATGAATTGTCTAGTAAACGGAAAATTGATGATTTTAAAACCAATACGAAAGAAAAAATTGATTATTTACACAAGACTGAAGATTTCGGACAGCAGTATGCAGAAAAATCCGTGCCGTTGATGATATTGATAAACACGAACGAAGAAATCATCGAGATCCTTTTGATGACTCCATCGTGATTCTTCAACAAGAGAAAAAAATTCATTTGTTTGTTTGAAACAAAGTCGATTTCGTACGTTTTTCACTGCTATTTTCATCTTCTTGTGTTTCGAATTGTAAATAGGGTGATTCGTGTCCTTCAGGAGGATCGTTCTCTTCGGTGACCAGAGGTCGACATTCCATGATTTTTATATCTGAAATCATAACAAAAAAAAAATACAAATCCTTTTGCAATAAACTCAACAAAATGAATTCATTTCGTTCGAAAAGCTCGACGTTTTTTTCTCTCAACAACAATCGGTTTCTCTTCAACTGATTCGCCAATCACAGGAAAAAGATCACCGGGCTCAGCATGATGAGACAAACGATGAATGCCACTAAAACAAATCTCATTCGAAACAGTCAATTCAAAGACGAGTCTTACGCGCCGTGTTTGTTCTTCGAAATAGGCACGTTCACATATTCACCATTCGGACAACATAAACGAACGTGTTGATGACGTTTTCGATCGATTATTGGCTCGATCACACGCGGCCATTGGCCGTAAACATCTTTAACAAGAAATTTTCGAAAAAAAGAAATCGAGAAAAGAATGATTTCTACCGTTTGGATCTCGAGCTGATTTTCTAACGACGATATACGACATTTGAATTGTCGTATAATCAGGCGCGGTCTAAAGTCGATTGTTGGTTTCAATCGAGAAGGAAATCCATCGGCCTACTTGTTGGAAATCGAAGATTTGCAATGGACGATACCGAGTCGAGATTCGACAAGGAATATTCAAGTTTTTCTTCGGACATTCTGCTTCATGAGGGCACTGTTTACACAAAAAAAACGAATGAGATCTTTTGAGAAATTATATCGATTTGTTTTTTACTGGCGAGAATATATGCGCCGGGTAAAATCGATGGTTGACTGATGAATCATCAGATGTTTCTTCAATTTCATCATCGTCGTTAGCTTTCCTTTCTACAGCAATACGCTAGAGAAACAAAAGAGTGAAAATAAAAACTTTTTTATTCATTTTTCTACATTCAGAATGTTTTCTCGTGCTTCATTGATCGCCGTATAACCGGGAATTGTTCCTCGTTCGACTAGAATCTTAAATTTCATCGTGTTATTTCAATCAACCCGAAAAAATCTTTACCAAAAATCCTCCAGGTTTGACATTATACCACAACGATCGCACGGCTTTCAATCGCTCGAATTTATTCTCAAATTCGAATAACGTATGATCAGCCACCACAAGTTCGAATGCATTCTAAATTCACATGTTCCCAAACTCTAAAATTTCATTTCCTTCTTCATACTTCACGTCCGTGCGGCATAAACTGTCGATAGACAACGTTTTCCACAATCGGCGGTTTATTTATGTGACCATTTTGAAGAATCAATTGAGATAAATTATTCATCTCGCGTGATTTATCGACGTTTAAGATCTCGGCAAATGCTTTTTTGCCCCAAGTATGTAAAGCTGCCCTTTGGAATCGATGAAAATTTTCTATTCAAACGCAAAATCAATCGAGTCTGTTTACCACATGACTGAGCCAGTGCCGGAGCCGAAGTCGAATAAACGAATCGGCTGAAAGTTCGGCTCACGTTGTTTGATCTAATCAAATCCGAAAATCGATCGTTTTTTCGCCTATTTTCAATCTACTTCATTGAATATTTGACAGAACATTGCGTAATGTGACGCGAAATTCGCTGCTAAATAAACCTTCGATTGATATTCATTGAAACTAAACAGTTTAAAAGCTAAATTTTCTGTTTCTCGTTTGAATTTTTACTTCAATGGTTGCCAATGATAGATCGATGATTTCAATCGTCGAACTAATTCTCGTTGTCGAAGTGACTCTAATTTGCCTCGTTCTTCGGGCGTCATTGCGATTGTATTCAATTTCGCTGCGAACAAACGAGATTATTCAACAATTCAAAATCGTTTTGCTCATCGAACTTACGTTCGCTATTCACGAGATTTTCGATGACATTCTGTGCGATTGATTGTAGTTCTTTCTGTTCGATCGGCAAACGTCGTTCGACTAAATGATCCTGTATGATTTTCACGTCGTTTTTCAATCGTTGCGGTTCGATATCTGAAGAATTCGAGATAAAATTCGAGTTTTCTTCGCTAGGAAATCAAACCGGATATAATTGTGTTGATTGTTTCTTCAAGTTTTTTAGTCAGCTGACTTTTTTGATGAAATTTGCCTTTGTGTTGTTTGAAAAACGCTAATTTTCGATTGTCGGATTTGATTTGTTCGCTAACAGCTGGATCGAGTTCAAGTTGAACATTTTTCGAGAGATTTTGCACGAACTAATCGACAGAATCAATGAATTTTTTAAACTAAAAACAACAAAAAAACAGTACGAACTCGACGAGAAATGTGACTGATCAGTGACAAACGAATGATCATCTAAAAGATATTCATCCTATTGCAAATTTAACTTATGAAGACGAAGAAAAAGAAACAACAGAAAAAGAAAAGATTATTATTTTATTTTTAAAGTCCGAGCGTTTTTCGAACACTTCGTTTGGCCATTTCATCGAATTTCTCGCGATTCTCTCGGAACATTTTCGCCGCATCGACATTCGCCGGACTCGCTTCATTCGGTTCTGCAAAACAAAACAAAAAACAACAAAATCCAACAAAATATTCGAAAATTCTATCGACCTGCAAGCAAAGAAACGACAGATAACAAAATCTTCTCGATACTTTGTACAGGACTCCACCGTTCAGCACTGGTTTCGTAGCCCTAAAAACAACGATTAAGCCGACGAATCCAATTCGAAAGATCGTGTTTTTACCATCGGATCATCGCCTGGCGCGTGTAAAATGGAAATGCATACTCTTCCATCCGGATAAACTGAAAAAAAACGATGATTTTACTGTTAAATTTCGAAGAAAAACTTCGTTTTCTACCGTTGGGATGAAAAATTTCGCTGATAAACTTCATTTTCGGCGGACTCAATGGATAATCCGGTGGAAAATGCAATCGAGTGACGAACACTCCGAATTCAAACGACGTACCACTCGGTCCACTAGAAAATCATTCGAAAACAAAACTCTCGATTCCGTTCATCAAACAATCTACTCACGTTATCAGAGCTTCCCATTCGAATAAATTCTCATCACTAACCGGTCCCGCCAGAATTCCATCGGGCGGATTGTTTGTCAATTCTAAAATTTCGATTAAATTCAACCTCCCAAAGCAAAAAACGAGGTCGTCCTACGTTTATATTCAGCAATTAATCGTCTTAATGCTGAGCCTGCCATCTAGAAAAAAAAACAAAAATGAAAAACGAACCAGAGAAAAAAAATCGTTTATTTATCCTAGAAAAAAGAAAACAATCGACTCTGTTTTTAAGATTTCGATTGCTGTGCTTTGACGTAAGTGTCAAGATAGTGACTGAGCAATCGAGCTGGATGACTGGCTAATGAAACTGTTCGGCTACTTGGCAGTTGAGTGATCGACACGAGTTCACCTTGAAAATGTTCGATGTTCGGCAATTGAGAGAGAGTTTCGAGACCAGCTCGATTGTACAAACGTCCATTGACGAGACCACCGAGTAGAAGAAGATTGTTTCGATATTTTTTAAGTAATTTAAAAGCTAACGGAAGGTTATTCTCTTGATGAGAGAGATAAATGGTTTCGAAGCCGAACGATAAGATCGGCGGTAGGAAATTCTCATAACGAGGATCGTTGGCTAATGCTAAACTAGAATTGAAAGAAATCGAATTTTAGATAATTGAAATGACTGTTCGGCAAGTCTACTGTGGAACTATTCGAGGATATTTCGTGAATGTAAAGCCGTTTTTCATGAACTGCATTTTAGCGATTGTGAATCGAACTGAAATTGAGTTTGAATAGAAAACAAAAGGAAGATTTTTGTCGTTTACTCGGTGGAACAATGCAGATTTCTTGGCATAACAAAACGATTTTACTCGATTCGAGCATTTCGCGAAAACGTCTCGCACGAAATTGATCGAATTCCGATGCCTAAAGACGGATTTGTTGTTGTTTTTCTCCTTTCAAAAATTTGATTTTTTACTAATTCGATATCTTCTTGATCGAGAAGAATTTTCGTTTTCATTTGTTCACGATAACAATCTTCGACGGGATCTGGCAATGGTCTTTCCAAGATAGGCATTGAGATGTCTTCCATAAAACGAACTAGATCAGGTCGAGATCGAGGTCGTCGAGTGTTCATTTTCAAGTGACGAACGCATGTGATCGTCGACGGACGAGAAACTAAAGTTTTATTTCAAGTTCGTTTGTTTTCTCTCAAAAGACAAATTAACATACGAAGTCGAAGAATCGAATTCATTACGATTTGAATTATCTAATCAATGTCTTTATATTTATTACTAGAATCGTTGTATGCGCTCAGATGACTGAATCAGAATTTGATTGGTGAAATTTACAGCCAATCGAAAATAAAGAATGTGACATCTTGTCAAGAAATTTTTTTATTTCGAATTATTTTTATACAAGAAAAATCAAAATCGAATTGTGTTTTTTGTCGAAATAGTTTTTTTCTGCAAATAAAATTCTTCGTTCGATTTTAATTGGACGTAACAGAATCCATAATGTCTACATATCAATCGATTAATATATACATTTTTTCCTTCCTTCCTTCCCTCTTAGCTGCAACTTGTCAATCAAGAACAAGAAAAAAAAACGAACTACGACCAGAGAAGAATAATCATCATCAGTTAGTACGACCTTTTGCTAGTTCTCTCTTACAGTCTAATCGATGATCATTATAATATTCTACTCTATTCTTCGAGCATAAGCTCAAGCACAATGAGAACGAGAGAGACGATGAAGAAGTAAAGAAAAAGAATTATTGCTCTCATAGAATAACATCAACGAGTCAAAGAGAGACAGAGAAGAAGAAGAA
>JGI26532J50257_10001357_pt1 | contig 11676 bp, 10 predicted proteins | sample ThiBiot_500_plan_FD_50257 | JGI IMG/M metagenome (IMG submission 50257) | reverse complement strand
TTTTTTTTAACTTACTAAAGCGAATGAAATGAAGAGAATAACTATGAGAACTCCACCGGAGATCATCAATCCGATTTGATATGGTTTGAACGGACATTTACCACAATCAAGTGGACAATTTGAACAATTCTCGTATTTCATATCACAAAATTGATCACCACAAACTTTGTATAATGTCAACGAGATTTTATTTTATATTAAACAAATTTATCTTTACTTGCTTTTCGAGCCACTTGAATATTCATACTAACGAGAGCTATATGAATCCAATTGTTGATTCCAAGTTTAAAATGTGCAATGATTTCAACGGTACCAAAAACAGGAATTACAACTGTACTTTCGTAAACTAAAACCGAAATTGAAGTTGACAAAAAACCGTCGAATAAACTAACTTTGATTCGATGGTCCAGCAAGAACAGTACTATGATAAATTTCTCCACCTGGTGGGATCCTTCAAATCCAAAAGAAAAAAATATTTTCAAAAAGAAAAAAGAATTATTTCGATTACCAAGGTCCACAGTAGGGCACNGATCGACTGATAGCACATGCATGAATATTAATATGCCAAAGACATGTATCTGTTTCGATTCTTGGATCGGTAACATCGACAGTTGGTTGCCGTGTTCGACACCAATTGTACCATGCTCGACTGTGATTCATTGTTCTATTGAATTTCCTATTTGAAAAATTCGAATATTCATCAATCAGAAAGAAATAGAAGCAAAACACAAACGGATAGAGTGGTTGAGGTAATTGATATACTGCCCAATTGAAAAACTCTTCAGATAAATTGATTTGATACGAGACATTAAATGGAACATCTTGTGTAACTAAANGAAATTNCAAGAAAAAAAAATGAAAACAAACTTAATTTCTTCGTTTTTCAAACCTTGTTTCGGTGGTTCTTTAATCCAATGAAGATCGACACCTACAAACAATCTATACACTTCTTCATATTCATTATCTAAGNAGAAACTACCTCGACAATTGTGTCCATATTGTGCAAACGTGTCAGTTAATGTCCATGATGCATTCGCTGGCCAACAATGAAATCTNCTATTATCCAAATTATGCCATCCGATACAAATCCCCAAGATATTCATAAACAAAATCGTTACCCATTTGAACATTTCTCGTGTNTTAAATGATTCTTGTCTTTTCTCTTCTCAATTTAACTTTTGCACCTTTCAATGATTATCTCCATATGAACAATCAGTCAATAATTTACGATAAGCGTCTTATGATCTTTATCTTTTTTGTTTTATTCTATAAAAATATGTGACAAAAAAAAATACTATGTAAAAAAAACAACAACAAAAAAAAGAAGAGCACAGTCGTGTTCACAAGTGAAAATTATCATTTTAAACGCGACGCACCGGTCACACAAGACTAATCTATTGAAAATTGGCTGTTGGCTTTTATAAATCAGATTGATTGATAGCATTGAGTTCTTCATCAGATTCTTTAATGAGAACTTTTTTTACTTGAATCGTTCGTATTTCCACATCATTTGATGGTGGTGCTGGAGAAAGGAAAGTAATAACAAGTTCATATGTACTCATCATAATCGCCGTATTCTAAAACGAAATAAAAATCAATTTTCTGGTGTTTTTTTTTTCATTCGTACCGGAATCTGTCGAATGAGATGAGTTAGTAATCCTCGATAGAGTCCAACGAAACTTTCTTCGGCATAGACAGTTTTCAGTGTTTGCATAAACGTTCGATATTTATTTCCTTCTTCTCTTAAACGTGTTCGAACGACTTCATGTGGATAACATAATGTTGTTGCAAATGTTTTTGAACATGCGGCTGAACATAAATACGAAAAAAAATTATAAATATTCGTTTCATCCGATGATATATTATGTTGAGTTTGTAAGATTTGTAATTGAGCTTTGACTTGTTCGTAGATTACAAAATGAACAATCGTTTCCGATACACCAACATACGATGCTGATACACCTTTATAAAAGCCAGCAATGCCATGTTCACGATAAACATTTCGAATTAAATCAACGGCACGAAGATTTCTAAAATTCGAATCATTTTGCTTTTTTTTTCTCTCTTCTATCAATTCTATTCTACCCTTGATCAATCTGTAGACGAGTTTTAATAAACCATAATGGATTCGTACATGTTGACATTGCAATACCTGCAGCTGCTGCTGATATAACATGAGTCAACGGTGTTTCTCGTTGATTATTCTGCAAAAGAAATGCTTTCGTATTTGCATACGCATAGAAATAGATTGCACTAGAAATAGATATCGTTCGTTTATGTTGTCTTTCTCTTTGGGACAAATCTACCGTGATGGTGCAACCCCAATTAAATTCGGTATTAAACCTTTAAATAATCCCGGAAATCCTTCATATTTAATAATATGCCTAATTTAATATAAGAAGATATAATTTGTTTCAAAATTTAAACAACGAAAATGTTTGTTGTTTTTACCGAAGTGCTCCCAGAATACTCGGTCGTTGAATAGTTGTTGTATTACTTGAAGATGAATCGATATTCACAGGAATTTTTAGCTGAGCGAATGCATTCTGAGATGATTGATACCGAGTTTTGATTACTTCTAATGGACAAGTTAATATAGCACCAAATGTTCCGGCAAGACTAGAAATCTATACGATTAATCATTAAGTCAAAATTACAAATTCAACATACCCTCCAGCTATTAAATGTACAGAAGACGAACGATTTATATTCGTTGATTTATTTTCATTATTATTCGAAGACATGTAAACATATCTAAAATAGAAATCAATTTGACTAGGCAAATTCTAATGCAACGAAGAAGAAGAAGAAGAAAAATGAAAAACGTAACAATAGATCTCATTATTTCTTTTTTTTTGATGTCATGTTTTAAAAGAATTCTTGTCTGCTTCGGAGGATATTCGTTAGCATAATCGAAACAATATAGAGAACACCGAATTGAAAATTGAGTAGAGCTGTTTGATTAGGTAATTTAAGTAATTGTTCATGTTTAAATGCTTGACATAAACGATAGGCATGCGAAATTGTCACTAATGGAAGACAACATAACCAAGATATATTTATCGTAATATAACTGATCATGAAATAAGGCGAATAAATTAACAAACAATAGAGATAATATGATAAGCGTTTGCCAAGTAGAATTGATAATGTTAAAATACCGACAGATCGATCATGATTCATATCTCGACTATTATTCGCATGTAGAATAGCTTCAGTATTCAATGTTAACGGTAGAGCATAAAGAACTGGATAGATACTATAATGACCAGCTTGTGCCATGTATGAATAAACAACAGTTATAGGACCGAATATTAAAAGAATAAGAATATCACCAAGTGCAATATATTTAAAACCTATTCCACCTGTATAAAGAAATGAAAGTGGCAATGCACCGAAAAAGATCAAAGCTAAATAAGGTTCGTTAGCCGATGAGATATGTGCGAGTAGAAGAAAAACAAATGTTCCTATTGCATATAGAATCAGACCAAGTCGAATAACATCATTCGGTTTTAAACGATCTTCGATTAATGTTCGATCATCGATTGAATCGATGTCGGTTTTTGATGATTTTTTATTCGTAGTTTTTGGTATTGGCGCATCGACACCATGAATATAATCATAATATGTATTGAAAAGATTGGCTGCTGAATGAACACATAATGCTGAGATTAACGTAAGAATCAGAATGGTCAACGAGAGAGTTTGAAATGATTGATATGCAAGTGCATTTCCTATTAAAACAGGCATCATACTTGTTGTAAACGACCATGGACGAACAGCTAGAAAATACTTTTCCAATCTATCCATCGCGTTTGAAAGGCAAAGAAATTTCTTTCTGAAATAGTAAAAAAACAAACAAACGAATGAAATGGATCACAATGAATGAATCCCTCGCCCTTTGCCTTGCATCAGCTAGTAGTAGTAGTAACTAAGTGATATTTGCGAATGGTTAGTGTAACATCAAATGAAATGCCTCCTCTTATTTATTTGATAGATTTAAGAACGAATCACAGAGTAGATGAATCATTTTTCTGAGTGCAAAAACAAAAATATATTCGGTACACCTGTTGTTAATGTCACGACTCATCTTTAATAAATACGATTGATATTCAAGGCTAATAGAGAATAAGCAAAGAAAGAAATGATCGATAAACTTAAAAACAATGAGACGTAAGAGGAAATGTCTAGTTCCATATGTCTGAGGTTGCATCGCCACCAGGATATCGCATTTCGTGTGCACGTACTGGTCCATTGGGCTCGTTTTTAAATGAAAGATAAAAGTTTTGATCAAGTTTCATACCGCCATTTTCACTATCACAATCGATTTTAACCTTGTGGGTGTTGAGGGTGAAGTAGTTGTATTCATGGTTCAAATCAAATGAATAACTTTTTCTTTGTGATAATAAGATATATATTTAAAAAAGTAAATTAGAGGCCGTTGAGATCAATAGATTTCGAGAAATATACGTAAGTTTAGAAGATAAAACAAAATGAATTCTCATTATACGTAAATGACTTTTCTTTTGATAGAAATAATGCAAAGGAAATTTTGTAGATTTAACTTTTTATTATCATATTATAATTTATTCTAAATCCTAAGTAGACAAAGTTCATGTAAAGACAAAAAAGACATACATGAATTCAATAGAATGATATTGAATTTCTACTGTGACATTTTTTGAATATTTTAAGAAGTTCTTGTCGATATATTCTTCCCGATATAATATAGAGAAAAAATGAAATATAATACTGAGATTGAACAAGAAACACTGAGATATTACGAAGTGCATTCATAGTTGATGTTTGTGCTGATGGATTGATTGTGACTATACTGTAAATGATAATATACGGAATATTAGTAATGAGTAGAACAAAAATTTGAAGAATTAACATTCGTGCTAATTGTCCTTCAGTTCGATGATTTACTATATGATGATGTTGTTCATTTCCTATACGGCGTGCACTTTGTCGAATATTATAGATTGTCAAACATCCGAAAATAGTCATGAATAGAGGTGCCAAAACGTTTACATATAGTATTTGTACGAATATAAAAGCTAATGCTATTCGATCGGTATATGCTAAACATAATTGAACAGTTTCATTTGCATAATAGATAATCAAAGTTGGCAACATAGTAATAATTGTTACTATGATAGCGATAAGAATATTTCGTTTTGCTTTGTTTACAGTACGTTGCAAACGAAATCGATCTGTAGTTGAACTTGAACAAAAACGATCCCATGATGCTAATAAAAGCATATGTCGAGTTAAAATTGGTGGAACATTTATTGTAAAGGTAGCTAATCTGCATCTAGCTTCATTGACTGGAAGAGTAATGTTAAATGCGAGAAAGTATACGAACTTAATATATAAATTGTAATGATATTTAAAACAATACTGAGAATAAATTGTATTGGTTGTAGATAAATATTGATTTCAACTACTTGATCAAGTGTTTCGCTCATCGTGACTAGAATATGTCATTTCAGTTCTAAGTGACGACCATCTGTAAAGAAATGTCTATGAAGAATGTTCTCGATGTATTTTAAATGAAGAGTTAACGCGTTCTGACGCCGGAAAAATATACTCATCGAGTGGAAAATGATAGAAATCATCAGAAAATAATGAGGATTTTTGAAATAGAGGCGGATGAATTTGCTGTGTGATTAAGTTGATTATAAAAAAAAGAGCTATGATAATTAGTTTTAATGCATGGTAAGCCTATACAATATCTTTGATTATGTGATGCAAAATTTTGGTGACATTTTTCATTTTATATTATTTTTAGTTTTTATTTGAATGAATCCATTAACGATGTGGTTATAATTGACTATGAGAGCTCTTTATTGTATACAACAAGAAAAGAACAACATATTTTACGTAAATTAACGAATGAATAATCTGTGCATGTTGTACTGAAAAGAAGTATGCTGTTAATGTGTCGTCGTTATCATTCAAATGCATCTTTTTTGTTCGTTCGCTCAACGACACACATAAAGTCAATATTGATAAAATTATATATCGAATTAAATATTCAAAGATTCACACAGGCACACAATTTTATTCATATTTCAAAGCGAAAAAAAAAAGAAAAAGAATTGAATCAGGAGTGAATATTTTTTAAATGTTCATCAACTGTTTGTTTAATGATTTCGTAGACTTTTTGTCGATGTTGATTTTTTGCCAATATTTTGCCATGTTTATCTAGCAATCGTTGTGGATTGACTAGAAGATTAAATCGAAGTAAATTTGGTTCGACAGATTTACAAAAATGACCGTATCCCGTTGTAAATGGATACATATGATAGGGTGCATTTGTTAATCGATCACAAACATTTGTATAGAGATCGAGAAGTGCTTCCGAAGTGAGATCTTTTTCGATGGAAATATTTACTTTTGTTTCATAGTTCGGTTCACCTAACATAGTCAATGTTTCTGGTGTACTTCGTCCACCTCGACGAATATTCCAATCACGTTGTTTATATTGATTATCTTTTGTTAGAAAAATATCACCAGCATAAATTCCATTTCTATAACCAAATGTTTTAGCTTCGATAGTAACCATTCGTGCNTAGATTTCGAACATTTGTTGCCATTGTTGAGCATTATCATCGATTTGATTAGCTTGATTTGCAGTCCATTGTTCAATATATTGACCTCGTGCATCAGTTCCACAGAGATTAATTGATGTTGGATAGAAAATTGAATTGAGAACAAATCCACAAACTGTATAATCAGCTTCGATTTTACCTGGTCGAATTTGTGCTTCAACAAATTCTTCAANAACTGCATGTGATGGTAGATGTTGATCGATGATATTCTTTTCGATATAATCGATGAGATAGTTAACGCGATCTTCAANTGTCTGTGTCCAATCGTAGAGAAATGGATTTTCTTGAGGTGAAACACATGACCAACCACCAGCACCAATGGCATCTAATTTGAGAAAAACTAGTTCATGTTCATGTTCATAATGTAGTCGATCAATAGCTGAAACAATTCCTTTCGAAAATCGTGCTACATTNTCAGGAATATGTGATGTATCTTTCGTTGAAAGACTTTCCATCGCTCTCTCATATGTATCATAATTATCGATGATTGATCCATCAATAAAAACCATCTACATATAAGACGAATAGAAGAAGTTAATATGACATTGAAATGTCTTACTAATAAATGAGGTAATTCAGTGAAACCATATTTACGCAGAAGAAAATTATGTTCTGCTTTATCAGTAGTTGGTAGATCTGGAAGAACAATATTTTCATAGTTAGCAAATTCATTTTGATGTAATTCCATAGTTACAAAAGGAAATACAAGAGAACGAATTCTATTATATGTTATGACATCAAAATGACGTTTGACTTCACAAACATAAAAATCATCTGAAAATGGAATTAGTGATGTTCGACACTGTTTAAACAGTCGTTCGTATTCATCCGAATTGTGTTCGTAGACAGAGAGAACATCTTCACCTTGATAGATTATTCGAACTGGTATCGATCGATGTAAATGTTGTTCGAAACGTTGTTTTACATCGAGATATTGTCGTAATTCAATTGGATTTGGTAGAGAATAGACGACATTAGTCACACCTTGTTTGAAACCAGTTGCAAGCCAAAGACCAGGTAGTAAAGATCGATCACAACCCTAGAAAAGAAAATGAATTCTTGTGAGTTCTTGACTATGTCATTGTATATCGGTATACTTGAACGGCAAAGAAACTTGTTGCACGTTGAGAGTTCGAGACAGTAAATGCTACATCATCAAATACAATTAAATGTTCGACATTGAACGTTGATGCAATTCGTTTGGCTAATTCAGCTCGATATTGAAATTGAGATGCATATTTAAAACCATATGCTTGAAAATCGTCTGCAGATAATTTCGATAGATCACAGATACTATTTTTCATGTTTTCTATATTATTCGAAAAAAAATTGTATTTTGAGTTTATTTTATTTTGTCCCTGACAGAACGACAGAAAGAATTTAACGAAATAAAGTCAGTTTTCATTTTTTTGCTTCTTTATTTAGCGTCTTCTCCCCGTTCTGTACACAATTTCTTTCTGCGCACGTAAATACTTGAAATAAATTGAATTTTTTTAATGAAAGTTTATTTTGAGTGCAGAGTAGCCAAAAAAAATGTTCGTCGAAGAAATAATGGTGGTGATTTGTTAGAATAGAGATGTTGTTCCATAGATTCCATATGAATTCGTTCTGGTATAAANGATTCAATTTCCGATTCAAATAAATCGTTGTTATCTCGTTGAATACAACTTAAATTCATCAGATGATCGAAAATTCGTCGTTTGAAAATCAAATAGATTTTGTTGTTTTTATTCGAGCTATTTGTCAGAATAACGGAGACACGTTGATGAACTTCTAATAATGATATAAGATCAAGTTTAGCAAGTTGAATNATTAATGCTAATAAATCAGAATGAAATGTTGTTTCTAAAACATTGAACAATTGTTCGACAGCATTTCGATCTGATATTTTTTTTATTTTTCCAATACATTCTCTTATATCATGACTCCAAGAATCTTTCTCATACGTTAACATGTTAACGAGATCTTTTGTAATTATACCAAAGCTACCGTAGAGTACAATCAACTTTTCATTATGTGTTCGTTGATATGCATTGTAAATAGTTTTTTTAAAGTTTCGTTCGTCAAACGTACATGCTTGTAAAGCGCGAAGAAAGAGATCAAAATTTTCTTGGATAAAATGAATAACAATATTTAGATAGTTGGGTATGTAATCTGAAAGATAATAAAAACTATTCATTTTCTCCAAATCATTGTACAAGTCAACGATAAATTTCTCAAGAACAATACTTGGACATGTTTTCAAATATTCAGTAATTATTTTCATTTCTTGCTGAAAATCATGATCAATAAGTTTGTACAATGTTTGTTGTAATAATATCGATTGTTCTTTTATGGATGAGAATATTGTACTACGTGTTGCATTCGAAGTTCGTGAGAAAAGATAACATAAATTTGCTCGTATTGAAATTAATTCTGATGATGATCTTTGAGAAAGTGTTTTCAACAGATGACCTGTTTCTTCTGGNACAATATAATTGATTTCAATTCTTTGTAATCTGAGTAGTCCATTGCCGTATGCTAACAGCGAAGCAGCCAAAAGATCGTCTCTATGAGCATAATCAATTGTTTCATGTGAATGAATGAATTGTTCGAGATGATGCATAACATCACTTTTTATTAAGACATGTTCTTTTGGTAAATTACCCGAGAAAAATATTCTATTGAAACCAATAATAATAGCCTTTTGTACTAGAGGATGCTTTGCATCATAAAGAAATCTATAAAAACATTCGAATACTTCGGGAGCACATGGTTTAGTTGTATGAATATAGGCTAAACTCGAAATCATCCACTGTAAGATACTAGCAAGATAATATGATTGTACAGGATGTATAGATTTCGATTGTTCGTTGATACAATTACAAAGATGTATTTGTACACTTGATGAACAAATATTGATCATTGATAAATATGACCGTAGTGAATCGTTTGTTTTTTTGTTCATATTTGATTGAATACGTTGAAATTCTAATTCGAGAATTAAATCTAAAATATGTTTGCAACGAATAGTAGCAGTTAGCTCCCAAGACAAACGATAAGCACCTTGAATGATTATCAAAAAGATCTGANGATTTTTTGTTAAATCAATATTTTCGAATTCGAGTAAATCTTTTGTAATAATCTCAAAAAAGAATTCTTTCGTGCCATCAAATATATCCTCGATGATCTCAATCAAATCAGATGAATTTCGACTATCTTTAACTAACTGTAAAGCTGCGTATCGTGCGAAAAATTTCCGAGATTCATCAGTCCGATATTGTAACCATCTTTGCAGAACAGACAGAGCTTCTTTTTCAGCGATGAAATAGTTCGATATCCATTTGATAATAGTAACAATTTGATGTCGATTTGCCAATGGTAAATTATTGTCAATCCATGTTGCTACTTCGAAATTCATCATTGTTTTGGATGTTGATGGATCACAGAGTAATCGATGAAGTTCAGTCAAAGATGTCATTCTCTCTTTTTGACTTTTGCAGGTAAATGTTTTCAGAATTTCAACATCGTAACTCAATTCAGCGAGATACATTGATGATAGAAGATTGACATTTGATAATTCGAATGAATTGATCTTGATAAAATAACGAAAGAATACTGTTGAATTAAATTCACATAGATCAGATAGATTTTTCGTTCGTTTTTCGAAATCACAAAGAGAATGTGATAGATCTGGATTGTTGAGCGTTCGCAATGCAAGATAGACTGCTTGTTGAATTTGTTGATCAATCGAATCTAAATTCAACTGTTTGACAATTGAATTGAGAATTTGTGGATATTGTTTAGGAAAGAATTGTCGTACAGGATAACATCGAACAAATAACACTGTAGCTGTTAGTAAGGGAATACATTCTGGTAGATCTTTGAGTAGAGACGATATGTTGGATTTCAAGTTGTTTTGTTGCTCTTCATCAACAACAAGAGGTTCCTTCAAGGCTAAGATAGTACTCAAAGCGAGTATCTGTAGAACTGGATTATTGATATTTTCAATTGATGAATAGATTATTTTGCTACTATCTTCAGATATGTCATCTGTCTGAGAAGAATAGCAAGCACGAAGGACTCGAGCAAATGAAATAGCTGTGGCAAAGAATTGTAAATCTCGATTGTCGGATGGACATTCTAGTAAATCAGCTCGACACCATTGAAACCAAATGAAATTATAATACATTTTTAAGTCAAAGCAAGGATATTGATTGGGCAAATGTTTGAGATATTCAGAGGGAAAATTCTCTTCATAGAAAANTACAGAAGCATAGATATCTAAGTTAGTCTGTTCGAAGAATGGTTTTAGAATGGATAGACCACAGTAGAANATAGAATCACTTTTCCTAATACTTTCAATGAATATGAGCGATTCAGACAGAAGAATAACTAANGGTAGTGAATCNTTTTGATCGATGGGTTTGATAACTAATAATTGATACAAATTTTGTAATGATTGTGGCAGAAATGNTAAGAAAAAGTATGGTGTATTTTGAAGCATTTGTAAACGTTGAATATTGTTTAAGATTTCTTTAGAATATTCTNTATTTTTATCTTTTCGANAATCAAACGTTTCAGGTTGTAAGTTCAAATATTGATCAATGTTTCTATTTCGATAAATGGCAAATTGAGATAAGTTGAATGCATAGCCCATCTGAAGGNTTTGTAATGCCGCTGCACATGAAAATGAAAATTCNATCAACAGNCCATTATNTTGAGTCGAATGTGAAAAAAATTCTTCGACAATTATTTCAACTTCGGAAGTTATTGATTTGATGNAATTTATACGATCGAGAGTAATATTNTACAATCCGGTTAAATAGATCAAAATTCGTTCAAATCTATGAATAGCAAGNGAAAATGCTTGATATGTACTGAATTGTTCATAGATTGACAGATTCGTTAGACCTCGTAGACAAATCAAAGCAACGAATGTATCGACAATATCAGCAGACGTATCTGTTGGTGCGNATTTTCGAAGAATGTTCTCGTATCGATCGATAAGTATTTGTATCTTGATACAATGAGATTGTTTTGTATTGAGAATATATTCTTTAATAGGTTCTAAGATTGA
>JGI26532J50257_10001353_pt1 | contig 11684 bp, 10 predicted proteins | sample ThiBiot_500_plan_FD_50257 | JGI IMG/M metagenome (IMG submission 50257) | reverse complement strand
CAAGAAAAGCTTGCTCTTGCGAAAGCGAGAGCTTAGCATTTCTTACCAAGGATGACACCATGTGTGAGGAAGAGGAGTAGTTACAGTAAGAGAAAGAATAGGAACTTTAATTATCTATTCTTCTTTTCTTAGCTTCACCTTTGACGGGTTGGGAAATTCCGGGAAGGATAACTCTGTTCCGTAAAGGTGGTGACACATTTTCTTTCTCACCCTCGACAGAAATCTCTGGAGAAGATTCATCCCCTTGACGTGAAGGACGTGATGGCCTTCGCTGAGATCTAGAAAGTTCCCTTAATATTCTCGAAGAATCTTTCACGCCGCTTCTTTGTAAAGTTCTCTTTCTTTTTGAGGGGGTTGGAATGAGCTCTTCATTATATTCGTCAATATCCTCAACGGAAGGAGAAGGAGGAGGCGTATACTCTTCAATCTCTTCAATAGGAGAAGACGAAGGAGAAGAAGGAAAGTCTGTTATCTCATCATCCATAGCAGAAAGGTGAGTTCCTAGAAGAGTTAACGCGGATAAAAGAATAAGAGATCTAAAATGTAACATGTAACCTACCATTACTAAACAAATAACATTAAAAGGTTTCTATGGATTTTCTTTAAAGAAGTCAACAAATATCGTTTTTAATTTTATTAAAGTTTTATTAAAATTTACTATATTAGGCTTGATTAGATGGTGGAGGAAATTAAAGGGGCATTTTCCTCGCCTCAGTGACTCTACTCTCCCAGTTATTCTTATAAATCAGAGCAAGAGAAGGATCATCAATGAGGAGGATATTTTCGGCGTTTTTCTTAAATGACTTCTTAATTGCAACCATAGATCATCACATCCAACCACTTAAAAACACCAAAAGAGATCATGGATATAACATATCCAGGTTTGCTATGTCATGGAGATTATGGGGAAATTTTAACATGACAGATTTAATTAATGAAGAAAATTCAATACATTATCGTCATTGCGAGGACGTGAAACGTCCGAAGCAATCTAGAGACTGTATAACTATTTCTCTTAGATTGCTTCGCCTCCTACAGAGGCTCGCAATGACGATTTTAGGAAATATGTCAGAGGGTTAGTAGGGAAATTGTACGTTTAACGACCTGCAGTTTGAGGTAAGAAAGTCAGAATTCTCCAAGTCAGGTTAAGCTACAGCCTGTTGTGAAAGAGCTGTAAGGTCCTTAACAATGGACTCAACGATTGCTTTTACGGGCCCCTCGTTCTCACCTTCCGCCATGATTCGAATTAAAGGTTCGGTCCCGGAAGGGCGGACCACAAGGCGACTATTTTTTCCGAGTTTCTTGCGCGCTTTTTCAAAAATGACTTCTGCTTCTGGAAGTTGCAGAAGCGATGGCAGTAATTTTACATTTTTGTGAATTTGAGGGAGAGGGGTAAAGAGCCTCATCACTTGACTTGCTGGCTTTTTCTTATGAATCAGAGCGGTTAGCACTTGAAGGGCCATCAAAAGCCCATCACCTGAGGTTGCGTAATCAGAAAGAATAATATGCCCGGAGGGTTCACCCCCTACGTTATATCCTTCATCCCTCATTTTTTCAGCGACATAACGATCTCCCACGGCGGTGCGCACAAGAGATAACCCACGATTCTCTAAATACCGTTCAAAGCCTAAGTTGGACATGTGTGTTGTGACAAGTCCTTTTCTCTTTAAAAGCCCACGGTCATCCCAATCCGTTGCAATGAGAGCCATAATTTGATCACCGTCAATAAGACCCCCAAGTTCATCCGCAAAAACGACGCGATCTGCATCCCCATCAAAAGCAATCCCCACGTGAGCTTTCTCCTCCTTAACTCTGTCACACATTAACTGAGGAGAGGTTGCTCCGCATGCCTCATTGATATTTTGGCCGTTTGGGGTAATACAGATTGGAATGACGGTCGCTCCGAGCTCTCTTAAAACGAGAGGCGCAACTTTATATGCCGCACCGTGGGCGCAATCAACAACAACGCGCAGCCCTTCAAAATGGGTGTGACGGGGAAGGCTCCCCTTCACAAATTCAACATACCGACCAATAGCATCATCCAAATGGATCATCCGCCCTAGGTAAGGCGGACTCACCAAAAAAGAGGAAGACTCTAGTCGAGCTTCAATTTCCTTTTCCACTTCATCGGAGAGTTTAAGTCCATCTGGATCAAAAAGCTTAATCCCATTATCCTCGTAAAGGTTATGAGAGGCAGAAATCATGACCCCCAAATCGGCTCGCATGGACCGGGTGATCATCGACACCGCCGGCGTTGGTAGGGGGCCAACCGTCGCTACATCCATTCCCACGGAAACAAAACCCGCTGCAAGAGCTGATTCAACCATATAGCCTGAAAGGCGTGTATCTTTTCCGATCACCACTCGGTGCCGGTGATCTCCCCGCATAAAATGAAGACCAATTGCTTGTCCCAAGCGGGTCAGAGTGTGAGGTGTTAAAGGTTCAGAATTTGCTTGTCCGCGAATCCCATCTGTTCCAAAAAATTTCCGCATGCTTTCCTAAATTGTTTTTTCAACTTCTTGTTTAAAGAGTCAATCGAATCGAGTGTATTATTTAAGATACCTGATCTAAACACTCGAGACCAGGCATTCAACTACAAAAAACATAACGTTTTGTTACAGTTCGTTTATTATATTTGCTAAGTTCCATAGACCTCGTGGTGAGAGCAATCCAGAGGCCACAAATAAATTATTTGCACATAATTTCTTCTCCGCCTTAGCGCTTCGCGCGACGGCGTGATCGCAATGACGATTTTGGGAAATATGTCCGGTAGTAAGGCATCGAACCTTCATCTCTTGTTTTTACATTAACCCAAGTTTTGGATAAGGAAATCCGTTGTTTTTATGTAACTCATTGAGAAAAAAATCATTTTCCCCCTTCTCGGTGTCATCCTTGGCAAGAAAAGGTTGCCCTTGCCTAGGCGAGGGCTTACCTTTTCTTAGCCGAGGATCTTGTGTTAAGATATCCAGTGAAAAATTGGTTCGAGATTTTCTTTTAAAAAATAGATCCTCGGCCAAGAAATTTCTAATGTTTTCCTTTGGAAAACAAAGCATTTCTTGCCAAGGATGACACCATTTCTGAAATCGATAGGTAGGTTTGCGTGACTCCTTATCCAAAACTGGGGTTACATTACAAATATGCTATATTTTAAATGACTATGGTCATGTAACCAAGGATATTTCCATGATTCAAATTAGTGCAGGAGAATTTAAAGCCAAGTGCCTCAAATTGATAGATTTTGCTGAACAAAAGCATGTAACGGTTGTTATTACAAAGCGTGGCATTCCCATAGCAAAGCTTGTACCCTATGAAGAGAAACCAACTAAACTTTTTGGTTTTCTCAAGGGATCGGTTATTATAAAAGGTGATATCCTAAGGCCTATGGATGAGACGTAGGATGCAGAAAAATCTTAAAATAGAGTCATAGGTTTTGTAAAGTGTATTGAAGCTTAATCCTTTCCTCTCCTAACAAGCGTCATTCCGGGACTTAGGCTGTGTTCATCGTTTTCCAAAGTTCCGGGTATTAAAAAAAATCTTAGACCCAAAGGGTCTAAGATTTTTAAATCCCGGAAAGACGACTTCAGAAAGCCTTACCTGACGTAAAGGTCTTAACCAGAATACCGAATACGATGATGTCTGCAAGACCTATGAGAGAGGTAACGATCCCAGTCGAAAGAACAAGCGATTTTTCACAACTATCTGCAGACTATACCATCAAAAAATTGAAACGATGTTCGTGAATCTCACAAAATTTTTGTGCTCAAATTTTTTCAACCTAATCGTTTTTCCCTACCCCCTTCTCTTCTCCTTTTCTTTTTGCTTCTCCTTTTCCTTCCCCTTTTCTTTTTTCTTTTCCTTTAGATCTTTCTTTTTTTGCGGGTATTTTTGTTTGGGGCAACAATGAGGAAGAAGGTACTAATAAAGATGCATCCTGAACAAGAGGTTGGTGTCGACGCTTTTTAATAAGATCAATCCTCTCCTTAAAGTCATTTACATATGCCTCTAGAAAAGAATGCAACTCTCTCTGATATTGTACATTATCTTTTTTTATTTTTCTTTGTAACGTTAGGTGAGCTCTCCAAGCAGCCATATAGTCGTTACCTTCTTCTTGTTCTTCCTCCTCTCCCAGCCATACCTTTTTTAAATAAAGGGGGGGTGCTGTATGAGAAGAAACGAGCTCGGCACTTCCCGCAGAAGCAAATACTTTATGAGGAACCCAATCTTTTTCATTTGTCCGTGGGTCTTGAGGGCCGTATTGGACACGGAACGAAGCAAGGACCTTAAAAAAGAAAGTTTCTTCTTGTGGTGCTAGTTTGGCTTGCATTCTTTTCCATAGCATTCCTCCCGGAACAGAAGCTCGTGCAACAGCCCGGCGACATGTGGGGCAGAGATTATAGTGAGAATGAAGATGCAAAAAAGCCCCTTTAACTTTTCCTTGTACTTTATCTAGAAGAGATTCCCAGAATGATTCACTAATAGGGCTGGAAAAAAAATGAATAAGACGTTGTTCACTATGCCAAAACCACCTATAAATCATTGTGGCGTATGCTTCAAACTCTTTTTCAACTTGTTCAAACTCTTTACGTTTATTATTAATTTCTTTCTCAGCGATTTTAAGGAGTTCACTAGGGCTTTTCGTTTTGTTAACAAGAATACGATCTCTTAATGTTTCTGTTTGGTGATGAGCTTCTCTTCTTTCAGAAGAAGCAACGTCTAATGCTAAGGATGAAATCCCTTGTGTATAATTTGTTAAAGCTGTTTCAACAATTAAACTTTTCAGCTGCTCTTTCTTTTCCCAAAGTCCCGCTTGTAAGTCTTTAAACTTTTTCCAAATATCTTTTTCCCTTGGAGAAAAATCTTCTCTTTTTATCCATTTTTGAGAGGAGTCGCCTTCCTTTATTCTACCCCATATTTTACTTACATGCTCAACAAGTTCAGGAACTTTAGCAAGTTCATCCTCAAAAGAATATTTCTTTAAAGCCTTGTTATCTTTCAGAATAAGCTTACCAGCACTTTCAAATGCTCTTAATTTTTCTTTTCCTTCTTTAAAAATCTTTATTTTTTTCTTTATAATAATTATTCGCCCATCCTCATTTTCTACAATAACTGCAAGGCACCCCAAAACAATATTGTTTTTGTTTTTTGGGTCTTTTTTTCGAACTTCTTGCGTAATCAAACTTTCTTCTTTTGCTAAAGCATCATGAATAGCATCTAAATCATGCCGGTTTGAACCAAACTTTCCAAATTGTCTAAATCCTAAGTATACAGAATCATCATCCTCTTCTCCAAAACCACAAACTCCACTTGTTGAATAAACAAGAGCTTGGAAAGGAATAAAAAACAACAGGAGAAAAAATAATCTTTTAAACTTCATAACATAAACCATATATAATTAAATTAAATATTAATGAGTAACCACCGTAAGAGCATCATGAAAATTCAGGAGATCCTCTTCTCCGATTCCTTCTTCTTGAGGATTGATAGGTGTGGGAGAACGTCTGGCGGAGGTTGAGAGATGCTGCATATTTCTCATAACCAAGTTATACCGCTGTGACTCTCTTTCTTTTAAAAGATGGGCAAATACTTCAGAATCATAAAATTCTTTATGAATTTGAGTCCAATTGTGAGGGAGAACATTTTGAGAGGTTAGTTTCTGATAAACTTGAACGCTTTGACTTGCTTTTGCCACATAGTTTCGAGACATAAAAATAATTCTTTCCATAAAAGAGGAGGCCTCATCAGGATAAAGTTCCTTAAACTTATTAGAAAGTTTAGCAACGTTCTTAACTGCTACGGGTGTTCCGGTAAGTTTGATATATGGCTGGGAATCAAGACGCAACCAACGAGCAAGAGACTCTGCAGAAGATTCATCAACTTGATTATCCGACAGATCAAGCAATTGAATTTTAGTAAACTGTTCTGGCTTAAGTTCGTTTGTAAGGGTCGCAAAGTTTACAGAAGTTATGTTGTTATTACTGAAGCCAAAAGCAATAATATTGGATAACTTTTTCTCTGATTCTTCTTTTATAACTCTTATTTTTTGTTGAGGACTGTGAGAAAAATTCAAATCGCAAAAGTCAACATAGTCATATCCGCCTAAAGCCGGCACAGAAAAACAAATAAAACCTAAAAATAAAAAGCGCTTCCGCATTTTTTCCTCTTAATTATTCTTCTTACTTTAAACAAAGTAATCATTATTAAATTTGATGTCAAGATAATTTTCAAGACTTGCGTGTAGATTTATATGATTTGGGACTCAAACGACCATAGTCAATGTGAGTGAATATAAAAAATCTATGAGTCGTGATGAAATAGCTCTTCAAGTGGCGCAAGAGCCTTAGGAGGGCCGAAAGCGACAACGCAATCATTTTCAGCACACAAAATGTTTCACGTGAAACAATTTATGAAAGAGGGCTTCTTTTTTGTGTTAAGTTTCTGGATTGCTTCTTTTTCGAAGCCTCCCCCGCCCGGACTCTTTAACGAGTGGACTTTGGAGGAGGGATCGAAGGAAGGGGGCTTTAGAAAGCTGTACCTGATGTAAAAGTCTTATAGACAAGGGACAAGGCCTTGGTGCCAACAATCCAGCTGACAAACCACAGAATGATACTAAACAAGGCGAAGAGGACTATTGGGATTGCGATCAACCAAACACTTATTAAGGAAAGAATCCATCCCAGAATACCGAGCACGATGATACCTGCAAGACCGATGAGAGAGATAACAATCCCAATCAAAATGAGAAGTCCCAACACGCGCAAGACGTTGCCTTTCAAAAGACGCCAACTGACTCTTATAGGCTTTTCTTGATCAATGGCAATGAGAAGATAGGTCAACGAAAGACGGAGCGCCAAATAAATACCATAAATAACGAACAGAATTCCTAAAACCACAGTTAAGGCTGTGCTCCCCACAAGAAAGTGAGCTCCTAAAGCAATACCTCCGGTAATCAGAATATATATGGTCGCTAAGATACCGATTAAGATCGAATATAAAATCATTTTTACAAAACGCCAATCCAAATGAAGAGCCCACCAGCGGTCCCCACCTTCTCCAAGAACGCCGTAGCGGAATCCATTGATGTACAGATTAAAGATGGCAATGAAGTAGGTAATATAATAGACCACATGTGCAAAGGTCGCGATAAAGGGCTGTTCGAAAGAGGATGATTCTCCTTTCATTTGGCTCACAAGAGCATCAAAGGACCAGAGGCCTACAGACCAATAGACAAGAGACATAAAGATGATGCCTATAAGCCATATAACCACGGGTGCACAAGCAACTCTTGCCCATTCAAGCTTGTGCTCTCGCGCATCTCTAAAGCTTTCTTTAAAAATTTTCATAATTTCTATGGTCATTGTTTCCTCCCCCTGTGGGAATATAGTTCTTTCTAATTTAATTCTAACCATAACACATTTAATATTTAATTAAAAATTTTTTCTCTTGACCATTTTTTTTAAGAAGGTATGAGTTTATCTATGTTTACACTTGCAGCCTGGAATATTAATTCGATTAGGACAAGACTTCCTCTTTTGCTTTCTTGGCTAAAAGAAAGGACACCGGATATTGTGTTATTGCAGGAGACCAAAGTTATTGATGATCAATTCCCCAGTGAAGAGATTGAAAACTTAGGTTACAATATCGCTATGTATGGTCAAAAATCCTATAATGGTGTTGCCATCCTGTCAAAATTCCCCATTGAGGACGTGACTCAAGGGATTCCTGGATTTGAGGACGACCAAGCACGGTATCTCGAGGCCGTTATTAAGGGCATGCGAGTAGCCTCTGTTTATGTGCCGAATGGCATGGCAGTGGGGAGCGATAAGTACGCCTATAAGCTTGATTTTTTAAAACATCTTTACCTCCATACCCAAACACTTTTGACCTATGATGAAGCTTTTGTGATGGGAGGGGACTTTAATATCGCACCAAGCGATTTAGATGTTTATGATCCCGAAGAGTGGCACGAGAAAATTTTATGCAGCACCGCTGAGAGAGAAGCGTTCCGATCTCTTCTCTATTTAGGATTAACCGATGCGCTTCGAGCTTTGCATCCTAATGAAAAGGAACTTTATACCTGGTGGGATTATCAAAGAGGGTCTTGGCAGAATAATTTTGGCCTCCGAATTGATCATTTTCTCCTTTCTCCCCAAGCGGCGGATCTTCTAAAGGAAGTCTCTGTAGATAAACAAATGCGTGATGTTGAAAAGGCTTCGGATCATGCCCCAGTACTCTGTAAGTTGGAGTTATAAGAGCATACCCACCATGTTTTACCACCTTCCGTCGTCATTCCCGCAAAAGCGGGAACCCAGGGATTGTTTAAGTGCGATTAAAGTCACAAATCATTTTACATAATTTTTTGTTTTTAAACATTTTTCCTGGGTTCCCGTGTTCCCCGCCTTCGCGAGGACGGGAATGACGATCTAGGGATTACGAAATAAGCGGATCAACCAAGAATTACACGACTACCTTTCTGGGTCATTTTCGATAGCCTCGAACTCCGCGTTGATTTTCATACTTTTTTGTCTGACAAGCTGACTTGCTTCTGCGACTTTCTGTTTGCGCTTGCTCCCCTTTCCAACAGGCCGCAAAAGCCAAACCATAGCCCCTCCAATGAATGCGGTTAAAGGGATGATCCATAAAGCATATCCGAAGGCATGGGCCTCATAAACACGCTGGCCTTCTAGGATCTGTCCCAGCCAAAAGAAGTCCATCAGATAACCAATGGTAGTATGAAAGAAGGATCCTCCCAACATGTTAATGCAATTTAAGAAAGCAACGGTGATATTTCTTAAGTTGGCTGATACAAGGGACGTTCCTATGGAAAAGACAAGAACTTGATAGCAACAAAGAACCCCTACGATGAACATCAGAATCGCTAATGATGTATGGCTAAGGCTGCCCTTTGAAAGCAGCATCAACGCGAAAATTCCAGCCATGAGCAGGCCACACAGAGCTGTTATTTGATAGGATTTCTTAAATTTTTCAGCAAAATACGCTAAAATAGGCCCTCCAAAAAGCATTCCTGTAAAGATAGAAGAGGTAATAAACGCCGCATCTTCTTTGATGAATGCATACACCGTCATTAAATAAGGGACGCCCCAGACATCCGCGAATCCTTCTAAAGATCCAACCATCAAAAAGTTGGCGAGAGCAAGGAGAAGAAGGGAGGGCATCGTCAAGAGAGATTTGAAATCTTTGAGGAAAATGGGGGGTTCATGAAGAAAAGACATTTTGTAAGGCTTAATCGTTAGGATAAGAAGTCCTGTTAGCACAAGTCCTGCTACCCCTATGATCAGGAGCACATTTTCCCATCCATAAAGCGTAATAAGGTGTCCGACGGGCATTCCTCCATAAATGGCCCCTAATAATCCGATGGAAAAAGAGAGTCCAATCATCCGAGAATAGTGATGGAAAGGAAACCATAAAGTAACAATCTTAGAGGTTCCTAAAAAGCCCGCAGCCGATCCCGCCCCAATCAAAAATCGAGCTAAAAGGGCGAGAGTCCAGTTGTCTGTCCAGTAAAATAAGAAGATGGACCCAGAGCAGACCAAACAACAGAGGGAAATGACCATACGGGGGCCAAACCGATCCAGGAGAACGGCAATTGGAATTTGCATCCCTGCATAACCATAATAATACATCGAGGCGAGTAACCCAAAGTCCGTCGCATCAATTTGAAATTTGTGCATAATTTCTGTGCCACAAAGGCCCAAAAACACACGCATAATGAATTGGTAGGAAAAAAATAAAACGGCAAAAAACCACATAACCCAAGGATGAAAATGAGACATCGCTTCCTCTTTAGTGAAAGAATTAAAAGTAACTTAATAAAATATGGGGATGAGTGAAAGGGGAACTAGCAGCGCAAGCTGCTAATAATAATTTGATGGGAAATGAGAGATACATTTTTCATTTTCATATTTTAATATATGAGGAAGACTTCGGGAGATGTCAACTTTTTTGTGGTGCAATAGGTTTTGTGAAAGAAATTATAATAGTATTGTTATTTTTTATAGAGATACTTGTAATAGTATAAACTATTACTATATATATTATAAATAAAAAATTATTTTTATTATTATGTAGTTTATATTTAGGGTGATCACAAATGGGTACGACACAACAGATTTTTAACAAAAATCTCAAAAAAATTCTTTTAGCAGGATCAATGAGCCTTGCATCATTTAATCTCTCAGCTGTTCAACTGGAGCTTCTTGAAGAGCTGGGGTTTACAGAAGCTCATGAGAAGGGAATCACAGGAAGTGTAACGGTTGTTGTGATAGATTCACCCGTTTTAACTGAACATAAGGCCTTTGGGGGGGAAGCTGAAGAAGTATACCGATCAGATCTTATTTATTCTCGTTTAGAGCTGGGAACTCATGGAACACAAATGGCGAGTATTATTAAAGCAAACTCCTCACCTGAGAATAGAGATCAAGGAGCGGCCTTTGATGTAACCCTCAAGACAATAGGATATCCTGTTCACATGCCAGTTTCTACATCAAAGACCAATGAGGAAATCCTAGATCATATTGAAAACCTGGACAATGCTCGCCTCATTTCTATGTCTTTAACCCCTCTCTCTTTTGATGACGCTCAATTAGAGAGATTCGAAGATATCCTTGTAAAAAAAGATTGTGGAATTGTTATTGCCGCAGGCAATGATGCAGAAATACTTGCTGATTATTCTTCTTTTCGGGGAGCTATCGAAGAGGAATATTCACCCGTAAGAGGCAAAAGAAAAGCGGCTATAATGGCTTCTATCAATTTTAAGAGACTTTTTGATCGTCCTAAAATTCGAGAAAGACTTATTATTGTAGGGAATGCTTCAAATCTACGTGAAACGGATAAAGATGAAGTAGGTAAAATGGCTAAAGAAACGACAATAGATAGTGAAAGTAAAACGACAGAAAAAAGTGTAGAGGAAACGGTTTCACTAGTAGCTGCGTCTAGAGAGGAAAGCGAACTGGAATTTTATGATTTCGCACTTTCAGAAGATAAATCAGAAGAAGACATTCAGGTATTAAATGAAAAAGATAAAATGGCTAGAGATTTACACGAAGGCAGTCAAGGTAAAATTAGGAAAAAAAATGCTGAAGAGTTAATGTCATTACTGACAGAGTTTTTAAAGGAAAATGGGCTTAATTTTATTGACTTTATTTCCTTAAAAGATCAATTAGCAGAAGACATGACATTAAGGGCACTCGAGGCGTTTCCCGAGGAAGAATTTGAAACGTTGTATAGAGAAAAAATAAAAACGGGCGGAAGCTTTCTAAATGCTCAAGAAGAAAAAGAATGGAAAGAGAGATTACGAACAGATTTCAATAAAAAAAGACTGATTTTCTTTCGAGAGAACTTTGGAACTTTATTTAAGCAGAAAATGAAGGAGCTGATCGAAAGAAACGAGAGGTGTCAAGCTATTATAAAAGACCTATTTTTAGAAGGGGTAAAGCCTAAAGTCATTGCAAAAGTCCTTTATTCAATGGCAAAATCGCAAGTTTACTCTCATAATGAGGCAACAAAGGAAACCAAGCGTTTGAAATTGGATTTTTCTCTATCTGTGGGGGAAAATTGTGGAGAGGAAACCTTTATGGAGGACACTTGCTTTGGAACAAAGAGATACACAGCTTCCGGAAGTAATAGGGCGGGATTCTTGCAAGAGAGGTTCATTACGACAATCGGAA
>JGI26532J50257_10001348_pt1 | contig 11708 bp, 7 predicted proteins | sample ThiBiot_500_plan_FD_50257 | JGI IMG/M metagenome (IMG submission 50257) | reverse complement strand
ACTACTACTACTACAACTACGACCACAACAACAACAACAACAACACGTCGAACTACTCATCGAACTAAACCCTCGATGGCTGAATCTAATATCGATGATTATTCGGGAAATCTCTTCATTAAAAAACTTCATTCGTTTATCGAATCGATTACATCAATAAATTTAATCTATTTTTTTCTTTCATTTGTATTTTTCATCTTGGGAATATCTTATTCCGTATTAGCTATGCGTGGCGAAGGTGCCAATGCACCCTCAACAACATCAAAATCAGTCTCACTCAATCCNTTATCATTATTCTTTGGTAATTCTCATCGAACAATACAACAATCAAATACACGTCTATCATTACTATCCGATCGANCGTCATTAAAATTTGTTTTCCTTTTGATTCTATTCTATTTTATTCTATCGGGTATTGAACATTCATCGATCTACTTAACATATATCTTTGGTCAACGACTACAATTCGAAGATTATCAATGTTTATTAATTCAATTCCTATTCTTTTTGGGTTTATTATTCGGTCGTTTAATTGATATTTTAATTGATTACGGTTGTTTTCTATTTAATACACGTATAACAAATCGAACGAAAAAACAATCAGATAAATTTCAATTAATATCAATTAAATTGTGTATACTTATTCGTTTGATATTCTTCGTTATACTTTGTTCGACATTAAATTTTTCTCATTTATTTCAACCGAATACTTCTCTCAAACAATCGATTCAAATGTTCTATTTGATTTTCTTTCTCTTCGGCTTGCTAATTGCGTCGATACCAACATTAATTCTCTTTTGGATTGAACGTGATTTAAGTTTAAATGAAACATTACTTCGTATGATTCTAATTGCAATAACAATAAGTGAAATTGTCTTTCCATTAAGTTTATTTTACACGATAAAACATTACGTATTCTCATATTTATATTATTTCTTTCTTGGTTCATGTTGTTTATTAGTCTTATTTCTCTTTATTTTGTATACGAGTAAGAAATGGCAAAGAAAACGTTTATATCGAATATTGCCAACATCGATGGATGTCGAAGAGATTAATTTCGATAATCAATCGGCTGATGAGGATGATGATGATGATTATTCAACAAGAAATGGACGCGTAGATTTTAATGAAACAAAACTTACACTCGATAATGAAAGAACAAAAGGATTCAAAGGACATTAATAAACGATTGTTCATGTGAAATATTTTGTAAAAATTTGTCTTCCGTTTCTCTCATTTTCTCTCGTGAATTTTGTTGAATTAACTTTATTTTTTTTTCGGCCGGTGGACGTTGTTGTCTGTTGTTTTTTTTTCTCTTTGGAATAAAAAAAAACCTAAAAACTTTAATCGATTGGACAGAGAGTTTATTTACTTAACATCAGAAAAAAAAAGAAAATGCATCGCACATTTCGTCACTTTTATTTACCTTAACAGTAAAACTTTTTTTCTTCTTCTTCGATTGACATTGAAAATGATTCGTAGATATCGATTAGTGACTTTCGTATGTTTTCTCTCGTTTATCTTTGTGATATTCTATGAAACGAAATCATTGAAAGACAATATTTCAATTCCTCAACCGCAAAGTCAATCCTATCGTGGATGTATTATTTCATTGATTCGAAGTGATCCAATAGTCGGTTTAAATCGATTATTGAATATGCTCAATTCACTTCGACTGTATTTCGATAATATCGATCAATATCCGATCTATTTATTTCATGAGCCCACATTAGAAAATCGCATAAAAGAACAAATTCTCTCTTGTTCAGTAAGATTAAATATTCAATTTGTCGAAATTGTTTTTAATTATTCGATTCCAACGAATCGTTCGGGTTATTCACAAATGTGTCAATTTTGGTCGTATGATATTTGGTTTAAATATACGATTCTTCGAGAACAATGCGATTATGTCATGAGATTCGACGATGATTCCTATTTGATTAATTCAACACAACGAGATCTATTCGAAGAATTTCATCGAAATCAATTTGATTATGGCTTTCGAATTGTTTATCATGATAATAATGGATTAGATTTTCTTAAAGAAAATCTTCGACAATTTCTACCATCGAATCAAACTCGACGTGGATGTGTGATGAGTTTATGTACGAATTTAAATGAGCCGAATGGTTATGATGGTTTAGCTGTTTATAATAATTTTTTTCTCATGCGTCTAAATCTCATGTATGAACATACGATTATTAAAGAATATCTACAACAATTAGTTAATTCTCATGCATTTTATCATTATCGTATTGGTGATGCAAATATTCAAACAATATGTTTGTTACTTATTGATAAAGCAATTAAAATAACTTATTTAAAATTTTCCTATAATCATAATGTACATGGTGCCGCAGAATTACATGCATCATTTGTTTATTATCATAATACGGCGTTAATGTGGCAATTGAATATGAAAATGCCGAATAGAACATGTCGAAAAGTATTGATTGCAAATGAATTTACTGTAATCGAGAAACGAATTGAATAAATTGGAATTTATTTATTTTATTTCTGTAGTTGAAAATGTGTTGAACAGACTGCTTATTATAGGAAATGTATAAAATTATTTATTTTGTAAAGAAATCGAACATCGAGCGTTGCTTCAGAAAAATTTCTCGGATGTATACTAAAGCAAAAAAAAACATCAATTAAATCATCACATCATCTCATAGCATGATTTTTCTTAGCACAAAAACAAATGAAACAATTGAGGCAACAAGTGAAACACTTTGTTGAACCATCAGGCTACCACCATGTGGATGTGGTGTAGTCGTTGATATCGTTGTTGTTGTCGTTGTAGTTGTCGTTGTAGTTGTCGTTGTAGTTGTAGTCGTCGTCGTTATAGTAGTTGTTGTTGTTGGGATTGTGGTAGTTGGACCTCCTGGGGTTGTTGTTGTTGGGATTGTGGTAGTTGGACCTCCTGGGGTTGTTGTTGTTGGGATTGTTGTGGTTGAAACTACTGGAGTAGTAGTTGTTGGTGGAACTGTGGTGGTTGAGCCTCCTGGGGTTGTTGTTGTTGATGGAATTGTAGTGGTTGAGCCTCCTGGAGTAGTAGTTGTTGGTGGAACTGTGGTGGTTGAGCCTCCTGGAGTAGTAGTTGTTGGTGGAACCATAGTGGTTGAACCTCCTGGGGTTGTTGTTGTTGTTGATGGAATTGTAGTGGTTGAGCCTCCTGGAGTAGTAGTTGTTGGTGGAATTGTTGTGGTTGAAACTGCAGGAGTAGTAGTTGTTGGTGGAATTGTTGTGGTTGAAACTGCTGGAGTAGTAGTTGTTGGTGGAATTGTTGTGGTTGAAACTGCTGGAGTAGTAGTTGTTGGTGCTAATGTCGTAGTCGTCGTAGTTGCTGGTTCAGTGGTAGTCGGTATTGGAGTGGTCGTGGTTGTTGGTTCAGTTGTAGTTGTGATCGTCGTGGTTGTTGGTTCAGTTGTAGTTGTGATCGTCGTGGTTGTTGGTTCAGTTGTAGTTGTGATCGTCGTGGTTGTTGGTTCAGTTGTAGTTGTGGTCGGGGTTGTAGTGACTATAGCTGTCATAGTACCAGAACTCGTAGTAGTGGCTCCGCTTGGTGTTGTCACGGTCGTCGTGGTTGTTGTTGTTGTTGGTTCTGGAGTGGTTGTTGGTGCTTCAGTAGTTGTTGTTGGTGCTTCAGTAGTGGTTGTTGGTGCTTCAGTAGTGGTTGTTGGTGCTTCAGTAGTGGTTGTTGGTGCTTCCGTAGTGGTTGTTGGTACCACAGTACTTGTTGTTGGTGCTACAGTAGTCGTTGAAGGTGCTACAGTAGTTGTTGTTGGTGCTTCAGTAGTTGTTGTTGGTACTACAGTAGTCGTTGAAGGTGCTACAGTANTTGTTGTTGGTGCTTCAGTAGTTGTTGTTGGTGCTACAGTAGTCGTTGAAGGTGCTACAGTAGTTGTTGTTGNNGCTNNNGTGCTACTTGATGTTGTTGGCCAAATTGTTGAAGGTGTAGTGGTTGAAGTTGTTGTTGTTGAGACGGTAGTTGTGATGGTTGACGATTCTGTGCTAGTACTGGTTGGAATAATAGTTGTTGTTTGCACCGCACATACTCCTTGCATTTCACCTGCTCCACCTGTTTCACACTCCGGAAATTCATTTTCACAATTATTCGTACAAGTGATTTGGTCGCAGGGCACTAATGGAATGGTACCGGTCGGCGTTGGTGGACAGACACCACTATGACAACAGAAGCATTCACAAATCTCAGTGCCTTTTATTTGTGTATATGTAAGCGCAAGTATTGTAATAAAAAATAGCAGATTTCTTTGTGACATCATGGTGAAACAGACAACGTATACAATGTAATCTAAGAATGATGTGAGAAGAAGTGAAGTCGGAATTTATATACCACGAAATAGCTATAGAATGAATAAAATAGGATAAACGAAAAACGAAAACATTTTTCTTTTTAATTTTTTGTCAACAATATAAAGATAAAAACATAGAAGATAAGACCGTTCCTTTATTTTATTAACAAGAAATATATCACAACTTCTTTTTCTTTTATTCAGAGAACTGATTCATATTCTTATCAGTTTAACTTTTAAAGTGGTCCATAAGGCATTACGTTGTGCATGAATCTTATGCATGACATCATTGTCGAAATACGTGCAATAGAAGAAAACAAGATTTGATATTTTGAGCACTGATAATAGGATAAAGTTTACAGAAGTATACTTGAGAAACGCACTTTATTATTTATCTGCAATATTATTTATTATTAAAGATAATAATTTTGTTAGAAGAATTTTTCTCTTTTTTTCTGTTTTGTTTGACTGTTGATAACAATAAACATAGTACTGACAGTTTTTTCGCACGTTTATTTGAAGATAAAAGTTATGAATATTTCTTTAAAAACACAAGAAAAACAAGAATATTTGAAAATTGTTTTAGAGAACCATTTTATTAATAAAATAAATGAATGAAATAATGAATGCCATTAATGTTGTATTTTCTCCAATTCTTGAGACATCACCACGTGGTGTTGTTGTGGTTGTTATCGTTGTCGTTGTTGTTGTGGTGGTGGTGGTGGTTGTTGTCGTTGTTGTCGTTGTCGTCGTTGTAGNTTCTGAAGTGGTTGTTGTTAGTGTTGTTACTGTGGTTTCACTTGTAGTAGTACTTTCTGGTGTCGTAACTGGCGTAGTACTTTCTGGCGTTGTAATTGATGTAGTTGTAGTACTTTCTGGTGTTGTAATCGTTGTACTGCCTTCGGGTGTTGTAACTGACGTAGTACTTTCGGGTGTTGTAACCGTTGTACTGCCTTCGGGTGTTGTAACTGACGTAGTACTTTCTGGTGTTGTAATCGTTGTACTGCCTTCGGGTGTTGTAACGGACGTAGTTGTAGTACTTTCTGGAGTTGTACTCTCGGTTGTTAATGTTGTAGTTGTTGGACTTGATTTCGTTGTATCTTTTGTAGTAGGAAATGGTGTTGGATATGTTGTCGTTTCAGTTACTGTTGTTGGTGGCGTAGTTCCGGTTGTTGTACTAGTTGTAGGACCTGTAGTAGTTGATACCGGTGTTGTAGTTGACGTCGATTCCCCTGTAGTAGTTGACGTCGATTCTCCTGTAGTAGTTATTGCTGTTGTTATAGGTGTTGTCGTAGCATCTGTGCAATTTGCATAAACACGGCCTGTATCAGTATTATTACAAGAGAATGGAAAAGCTGCTTCGCAAGCAATACGACATAGGTGTCCATCACCACAGGCTTCTGCAGTTGTATTACCTTCAGGAATAGGATCACATCCAGGATCACCAGCACAACAAAAACATGCACATACAACAGAACCTTCAGCTGTTGAAATGTATACCGTTGCCACAAGTGACACAAAGAGAAATATATATTTATTGAACATTATAGATTTGTTTAAGATTCTAAAATAAAAAGTCTTACTGACGAAGTAAATGAAACAAGTGGTGACTGATGTCGAAAGAGTGTAAAATTTATATACAGGTATCTTCTATATATTTCAGTAGAATGATGTAAGGAAAGAAGATAACGTTTCTCTCTCTCTCATTTTTTTCTTTTCATACAAAAACTATAGAATATTCATTTGTTTATTTATTATTATTATCAAGATATGAATCATATTTTATTGAGTACACTTTTCCGCACGGTCATAATCGAATTAAATTACTAAGTACGGACGTTTATTGACGAGGACAGAACATATATTTATTAAAATTAATAATAATATTTATTTGAAAAAAAAATGAAAAGAAAGAAGAATAATGTCTATCCGTCCATATAATTTCATGTATGTGTATTTTTCTCCTTCTTTATTTCAAATGAATCAAGTTCCGTTGATTAACATCTTGCAAGAACTTCACCATTTTGAATATACAAATAAATTCGTTGATCAACTGGTAACGAAACTGGCAAAGAAACTTGTCGATGTCGTGGTAATTTTTCTCGGTGTTGAACAGGCGAACTAATCGTTGTTTGTAAATCATTATTTGTTGAATAATGTTCAAAATAATTTTTCTGTACTGAATTATAATATTCCTGTTCATATTGAGGATTATCCAATGGTTCAACTGTAGCTATAGCTTTGACTTGACTGATATTATTATCAGATGATTTTCGATCGGCATGAATACGTATATTAAGTTTAGAATCGTACGGTAAACTCGCATTGAGTGATATACGTTGACCATTGGTTTTAATTATATTCGAATCAGAACTGTAGTAATTTTGTTGAGATGGATTTTGATCGTTCCAATGAACATTACGTCCTTGTGATTGATAGCTCGGTATTGTATCGTGAATGTATGACATGCCTGTAGCTTCGCCGTCTAAATGAACACTAACGTGTCGTTGCTGATGATTTGATGTCGTTGGTGGGTGAAGATAAAAATGAAGAACACTCGTTTGTGGTGATTGAGTTATTGCTCGTTCGAGCGGAAGTTCAAGGAAACTTTTCGGTGTACTTGCACTTTCGGATGTTAATGAACAACAGGATGATGATGAACGAACAGGAATACCGCTATCACGTGATGATGGAGTTGCTGTTCGATAGAATTCTCTTGGTGATTGATGACGAACTTCAAGATCTTGTAATTTTGTTTGTAAATCGTTAAAACGTTCTCTAAATAGACCAGCGAATGAATATTGATATTTATTGATTCTTTTTCTTCGAACAAAATATTTCCCGTTTTTTCGAACACTTACTCCGAATCGGCATAGGAAAATAGATTGACAAGTGTATAGAACATCTTGCTATTAGAATCTCCGAATGTAATCGTCATTTATGAGTGTGAATTCTCTTTTTTTTTGCGGTTGTATCGAGTTTATGAGAGAGTGAAAGTATGTGTCATAAAACAATTTATGATATTTTAATGATTATTCTATTCAAATTCTGTGGTTAAAAAAAGAAAGAAAAAGACAGAAGACAACGAAACTAATTCAAATGTTCAAATTGATCTCATTTTTAATACTGATTCAATATGCAAACTGACGAAGACATAGAGAAGTAGTTCGGATTGGATTACATCGATGAGAAGGAGAAGAGTATATTCAAATCTCGAAATTGGATACCATTGAAAGAGGAAAAAAGAAATGATTGGCCTTCGATCAGTTTAACTATGAACTCAATTTATCATCACGTTATGTTTTTTTCGTTTTCATACGTGCGTGCGATGAACTAATTCATAAAAATAGAAGAAGATTCTTTTTTTTTTCTCGTTAATATCTATTGAGAAATGGAAAAAAAAAGGTCGAATAGATGTCTGCCCTTTTAAGAGGAAAGAATTTTGTTCTAGAAGTGTTTACTTGATGGCATCGTCTTTTCGTCGAAGTTCATTATAACGTTGATAGGAATGAAAAACTCGATCGAATGTTGAAACCCATGGTTGTTGATCGTCACTCGACAATGATAGACTTAGATCATGTTGGTCAAGTTTTGAACTTAATTCAACATCTTCTTCATTCAATGTATACATATCTGTTCGTTTGCACTTTGCTAGACAGTTTTATTTGAAGAAATGAGTGATAGAAGTCGGATAAGAAGAAAGAGAAAGAACGAAAATTGAAGACAAATGAACGGCACAACTCGGGCAAAGTTAAATACACAAATCTTAACAATACATATAGACAATTCCACTATCGTTTTTATTACCCACCTGTCCGATATCGATTGATATGATTGGCCTCATTGACCCATTTTTTCTCTCTCTCTTTCTCCGTCTTTCTTTCTTGTTCTTTTTTCGTTCAGTCAGTACAATACGATAAGATAACAGATACATGAAAAGAGAATATATTCGTATATATGTATATCGAACAATTAAAAAAAGAAACGACTATCGTTTGTTTTATGTAGATATCCATTACATCATATATCCTCGATTAAAAGAATTCGAAGTCTTAATCAAGTATTCGTATAATTTTACAAGGGAAGNGAAAATGATCTACTTGCGCATACAAAATTTTAAGCGTTCAAGTACAGATTGATATATCCTTTCATGTCCTACCTGTATTAGATTGCTACTGTTGTTGTTGTTGTTGTTGTTTGAAAAATGTCTTCTCGTTTTTTTTATAATGTTGCTGCCGCGNTACGGAATCCGATTATGAATATATGAATGTTTGCACAGTTAATAGGGCTGCCTTTCTCTTCTTTTCTCCCGTTTTTTTTGTGTCCTTATATATATTTGCTAATGTCGTTTACGTTGCGTCTATTTTGGCTTATAAACTTTTCACTGCGCCACTTGATTTCGGAGTATGTTGTATGTGTGTGCGTGAGTGAAGCTGTATTTCATTGAATACAGATATGCATACAAAAGAAAAAAGAAACCAAAGAGAAGAACAAGAAGAAGGAAGAAGAAGCCTCGAGCTTTGTTGGTTACCTATTTCGCGTTTTTTTCTCGTATCGCTATCAATCACAAAAGGCTCGGTTAGCCTTTTTTTTTTGGTCCATCGAATCGTGTAATATAGGAAAAAAAACGAAACACGATCGATAAAGAGAAAGAAATGAAAGGTGTCGAAAGATTTTTCTTTCTTTTTTTTGCATAGATGTTAGTCTTTGAATAAATTATTACTATTACANNGTTTTGTTTTGATTGTCTAGACAAATATATATTCAGCTATCTTGATTCGAGATTTTGATTTTAATCACAAGGACAAATAGATGAATTCGAGAGTGAAACATTCGTTTTTTTTTGTCATTGAAATGTTACATGATATAGAAATGTAATTCAATCGATCGGTTTCTTTCTTTTTTTATTGTAGAATNTACTAATAAACGTACGTCTTAGATTGTAATCTGATTAAAATTAGTAATCAGATTCCGATTGATTGCCTTCACGTTTCGGAATCGTTCTTTTCAAAAGTAAGATGCCATAGGGACGAACAACTGTTGGATCGACAACACGCCAAATATATTGTCGTGTAACAGGACATTCATGAATAGTAAATTTATCAGGTTGAACACGACATTGAAACACAATTCGAAAACGTTTGATTTGTTTCGATGATGTGCCAACGCTGAATGTTTTTGTGAATCGTGGATGAGCACCATATTTACAATTAGTATAAAGATATAAACCTGGCCTATCGAATTTTTCTCCTCCTTGTCGAACAGATTCAGCTCGAAAGTAATCTTCTTTACCCGGATCTATTTCGCTTGAAAAACCATTGTTAACTATTGAATAAATAGCTGCTTCACTCTGCGTACCATAATAGGCGACGGGCCAAACGCCAGGCTCATCCGTTGAACGAAGCCAAACATCATCACCAGGATACTTTTTTGAGATATCCAATGCATGACGATACCATCCTCTTGGCACGTGATATCTATGACCACCTCGAAAACCATCTGGAAGATAACTGTCGATGTCATAGTCAAAATTATGTTTCGGATTGAAATCGTGCGTTTCCAATTGCAAATAACTGAGTGCTGGCGACCAAGAATAAGAATATTTACGTGCTTTAATGCATTTTAACGTTTGACTATGATGAAAACCTGTCTGTGCTAATTCCTATTCATATCAATAATAAGAACTCATAGAGTTTGATTTGCTCAAATATGAAATTCATATTTACTTCTAAATTATCTGCAAAACGCTCGGTATGCTCTTTTTCAGTCGTAGTAATACCGAGATCAACTTTTGCTAAACCATCATCATCCTTTTCGATTTGTATCACTCGTATAAAATTATTCTCACAAGATAATTGTTGTGATATCGACGTAGTAAGACTAACCACGAAATTATTGACTGTATCTTCGGATTTGGCCAAATCTTTTTCGTAGTTTAAATTCGTTTGTAATTGAAATCGAGCTGTAGGAATATAATTCGTCGTGACAAGATGTATATTACCTAGATTAGCAATTCCACACGCTGTTTCGTACGCTGTTCGATGAGCGGATTTATCAAATGAAATTGGTTTTTTCAAGAAACTCAAATCACCTTGAAGTTGTTGAACAAATTGATTCAAAAGAAGAATTGTCATTTCCGTTGATTTCATTCGATAATTAATAGCTTTCTTTCGAAAATTGTTGGTTACATTCATCAACGAACGAAAACGAGCAATAGCATCAAATGAACGTTTATCAGTCATTTGTGTTGGATAGACAATATTCTTCAAAGCTTCTTGTTGATCTTCTTGTTCGAACCATTTCGGAGTCATTTTCAAGTCGATCGTAATGTCTCCAATAGAAATACTTTCGACTACTTGTTTCGGTTGATCTATATATCGAGGGATTGGAGTTGGTTCAGGTGGCGGTGAATCTATTGATGGAATACTTTCTGAAGTTACGCTAGTTTCAGTTGATTCTTGTTTATTCAGCAACGGTGGGAGAATTACATCATCGTCATCTTCTACGTTTTGGTTGGTATTTGTTAATGATCTCCGTCTCGTAGCAGTTTTAAAATGAGATTTGGCTGATAACGGTTTAAGTCTTCGTACACGTGGCCGCTGTTGTTCACCATACAATTTAGTTAATGCAGCAGTTCGTTCAGATGCTGTTCCCGAAATGTCCTATAGAAAATTTCTTTTTGATTAGTTTTCGAACGAATTGAATTTCACAAACCTTGGTACTCATGTTTGTCTTTCAAAAAATGTGCTCGTTCGGTAAAAGCAAACTACGCATGTGAATTGTTTGACGAGCTGCAGTAAGTAAACAGAGACGAAATTTTAATACAATTTCGCAAATTCATCGAGCATCTACCTGACGTTTATTTACTTAGGAATTGAAAGATTCTTATTTTCTTTCTTTTCTCTACTTTCAGCATTTGTTCGATTAATTATTTTTTAAAAAAAAAAAGAAGACGAACAATAATTATTCGCAAGTCAGTAAAAATCATTCTAGTAAACGTCTCGTATTTATATTTCGTGGATAAATAAGAAGAAGAAAACGAACAACAACGAGAAATTCACAAATATAGAAATCTGTATATGAGTACGTTATTAAAATGAACGAAAGAGAAAGAAAAAACAGCAAAGCATACAGATAAATTTCGATTTTTTTTTCTTGGTAGAACAAGACTAGACAAATAGATAAACACAATCGTTTAATTCTATACGGAAAACTAAACTGTTTAAAACAAGAAAATATTTGTTTTTGTCTATTATGTTTTGCTCGTTTTATGCATGTTTGATTACTCATTGGTATTAATTATTTGAAAGAGTTCTTCGAAATTTGGACTTGATGGTGATTTACTTTGAAAACTGCCAACAAAAATAATATCATCATCATCATCATCAT
>JGI26532J50257_10001345_pt1 | contig 11725 bp, 7 predicted proteins | sample ThiBiot_500_plan_FD_50257 | JGI IMG/M metagenome (IMG submission 50257) | reverse complement strand
GCTTTTTTTAGCGTGACGTTGAAGATAGATTTTAATTTTAATTCTAATTTCATCACGTAATTTCATATAATTTATTCAAACAACAAAGCAAAACACCTATCACATATCTCGAAAATTGCGTATCATCAAAATATCATCAACATTGTCTGGATTTAATGATTGTCTTCTTTTTTCTAAAATACGACCTGATGCACTAAAAATGCGTTCTGCAGTTGCTGAACTTGCTGGAATAGCAAATAATGATTTAGCTAATGAAGAAAGTTGAGGAAAAGTTAATGAATGCTTATTCCACCATTGTAAAATTGTTTCATCTTTAGAAAATGAAATTTTCATTGAAATATAACGATCGATTTCATCGAGATCATCTTCGATCTCATCATCATCAAGATCACCTCCGAATTCTTCTAATAGTTCTTGCTGTGTGAGTGAATATTTCGGTTTTTTCGTCTTTTTTCTTTCTTTCCAAATCTCTCTTTGAATTTGACATATTTAATAATGAATAATAAATTAATTTATAAAATGTAAATCAATAATGAATATCAAAACAAGGTAAAAAGTCAAACTATAAAACTAAATAGATTTAAATTTACAAGAATGATATTAACAATGAAACATGAATTTTATTGATTCGGCCATTTTTATTGTGTATTTTTACGACCAATCCAATTTGCTGAATATTTATTCATTCTATTCTTTTTCTTACAAAAGTATACAAAAGATGTCGATATTGATTGATAAAAACTTTTCAGGTTAACAGGTTATGATTTCCAAAACTTCAACCTGACCTGCAAAAATTTGTCAACCTGATCCTGTCCTGTCCTGGCAGGACAGGGCAGGACAGGACAGGTTTTCTCTGTCCTGCAGGGCTCTATGTATAACACATATTCTCCCATCAAAAACCTACAGAAAACAATTCATGATTGCTTTTTATCAAAATCTACGAATATTACATTTGAAAAAAAGTAATAACAATGAGTAACATATACTTTTTTTTGTCTGTAACATAATGATAAAACCGTTTTACTCACCTTTTTCCGCGAATAAATGTGAACTGATATCAGTGAGATAAGATCCAACAATAAATAGAGGTATTCACTTCGCTTGACTAAAATTACTTCGAATGGCCAGTTCATTAGATTATACATTTGTGACTGTATCATCGAACTGTGAAAATATCGGTCGATCTTCGATGATTCAAGATTTTCTTCTCGTTTGGCTCGATAAAACTATTGATGAAATTCATAACAGCCATCATCGAACTTTGATGATGAAATTACGTGAAATAGTTAATGTCATACATATATTTAACGATATCGATAAATGTGTCAAGTTTCTTAGTGAAATCAAAGAAGAGAAAGTTTTTGTCATTTCTTCTGGTTCACTTGGTTGTACAGCGATGTCTTTTATACATGATATGCCACAAATTATTTTCATATGTATCTTTTGTGGAAATAAAGCGCCTAATGAATTATGGGCGAGAAATTGGCCGAAAATNACAGGTGTGTTTACAGATATTGAATCCGTATACACAGCTGTGAAACAAACTACTGAGCGGTGTAGTCGAGATTGTGTATCGATGAGATTCGTTCGCAATGCTAGCGGAATTTTCGAAGAAAATTTAGATCAATTGGATAAATCTTTTATGTATACTCAAATATTCAAAGATATTCTGTTAACAATTGATTTCAGTCAAAGTCACTTTCAAGAATTCTTCAAGTTTTGTCGTGAACAATTTGTTGGTCCTGACATTCCACTACAAACTATTAACAAACTAGAAAAAGAATATCGTTGTAATCGAGCTATCTGGTGGTATACATGTCATTCTTTTCTCTATTCAATGCTCAATCAAGCATTACGNAATATGGAAGTCAATATTATTATTAAAATGGGCTTCTTTATATGCGATCTCCATCGAAATTTAACTCAACTTCATTTTGAACAATATATAAACCAGAAAAATCTCGATAAGTTTACAGCCTTTCGTGGTCAAGTTCTTTCTCAAGTCGATTTCGATCAATTAAAGAAACATATCGGTGGACTAATATCGTTCAATAATTTCTTGTCCGTGACTACCAATAGTTCAGTGGCTCGACAATTTGCCTGTCCAAATAATATGAATCCAAATTCTGTAAGCATACTTTTTGTTATGCAAATCGATCCATCAATACGATCAACTCCTTTTGCTAACATTCAACATCTTAGTTGTTTCAAAACAGAAGAAGAAATTCTCTTTTCAATGCATTCCATATTTCGTATTTGTCAAGTTGAATGTATCGATACNAATCCATGTCTCTGGAGAGTAGATTTGACACTAACCTGTGATAAAATTGATAAACAATTGAGTGCTTTAACTGAACGTATACGAGAAGAAACTTTTCCAAATCTAAATGGATGGCATCGATTGNCCGAATTACTTCTTAAATTAGGTCAATTCAATNTAGTAGAACAAGTGTGTCAAGATATGTTAGTAAAAACATCGTCTAAACATGAAATAGCTGATATTTGTCATCGATTGGGAATAATTAAAAGAAATCTTGCGAAATACAATGAAGCGATTGAGTCTTATCAGAAGTCGATTATGATAAAAGAGAAGATTTTGTCTAAAAATTCATTTGATTTAGCTGCATCCTACGGTGGACTTGGTTCAGTATATGATAATATAGATGATCATTCACAAGCATTGAAGTATTACGAAAAAGCGCACAAAATATTCCAAATAATATGTCTACCGAATGATTTCAATTTGGCTACTTCGTACAGCAATATGGGTGCATTGTTTACAAGGATAGGTGAATATTCACGAGCATTCTCGTTTTTACAAACAGCATGTACAATTCGTGAAGAAATCTTGCCATCAAAGCATCCACATAGCGATTTCATACAATCATATCGGTGTATTGTATACGAAAATGAATAATTATACCAAAGCACTTGAATATCATGAGAAAGCACGCAAAATTTGCGAAGTTGTACTGCCATCAGATCATCCCAATTTAAGTCTCTGTTATACACATATTGGTAATGCGTATAATGGCATGGACAATTATTCCGAAGCACTTAAGTTTCATAAAAAGGCAAAGGAGATTTGTGAAAGAACACTTTCCGAGAATCATTCTCAACGAGCTTTCATATACGATAATATGGGTTTAGTTTATTGTAAAATGTCTGATTATCCAAGGGCAATTTATTATCATGCAACAGCTCTTGAANTGTATCAAAANGTACTTCCAAATGATCATCTTGATTTAGGTACCTGTCATTATAATCTTGGCAAAGTAAAACATAACGACGGCAAATATACCGATGCACTTTCATTCTATCAGGAAGCACTTCAATGCTACGAACAAAAATTAAAATCAAACGATCCAAAATTATTGCTAACACACGAAAATATCGCCGACGTTTATGAAAAACTCGAGGATTATACTAAAGCTATTTCACACTATGAAACTGTCCTTGCAGCCAAAACACAACAAATACCACTGAATTACTTTGATCTCGCATTCTTTTACCAGAAAATTGGTTTACTTCACGAGAAAAAAGGTGATCATGAGAATGCTATTTTGCTTTATCTACAAGCAATAAATGTCTACAAAACAGCCACTGAACTGCCTCAACATACATTGACCGATGATCATATCGAAACAGAAGATTTTATTCATTTACAACCGATCTCTGAGCTGCTCAATGAACAGAGATCATCGAAATATTTTGATCCAACATCAGCATATGAGAAACTTAGCATACTCCATAAGAACATGGGTGATCATTCTAAAGCAGCTTATTATTACAATGAAGCCGTTAGAAGTCGCCAACAAACAGAGCAATTGATTCCATCGAATGTACCATCATCTAATAACGAAACTTCTATAAACGATCAAATTGATACAAGTACAATTCATTCACAAATACAGCATTCAACTCTTTCGAATATGCCATCATGTAGCAAAGAAACTGTTCTACTTGATCAGAAAACAGACAAGGACTCTAAAACAATTGTCTCTCTTGTTAACACAAATGTAAANCCGCAACCAGTAGTGCATTCAAGTTCATCTACTTCACTTGATCATACTGTTATCACAAATATAAATCACAAACAAGCAGATCAATCAAGTCCTTCTAATAATGTACCCTCATTACCAACAGAAACTGCTTTATCTAATAAGAAAACAGCAACGGGATGTTTTAGCTATTTTTTCAATTGTTGCAGATCAAAACGAAAGAAAGCATCGAGATATGAAGAGTGAACTTTATGAAAGTTTTTTTTTTAAACTGTTTTTCGTTATTAATGTTGTGTGTGTATTCAATTTTGCTACTTTATACTCNCGTAGTTCGTGTGTAGATAGTCTCATAAGAATGAGATGGACGTAAATAATTGTTAAACTTCACTGTGCATGATTATCAGATATAGATGTCATTGATTAAATGAAATAAATGAACCAATCTTTTCTCTTCTTACTTCTGTTGAGAGAATGAGTAATGACATATATAGATAGGCGAATAACCTGAATAAGTACCGAGATTTTTGTATATCAAGGTGAGTAATGTTTAAAAAAACCTAAAACTATACTTCAGTATATAGTATATAAATAACAATACAGTCAAGTGACAGTATCATTTTAAATTGTTATGTGTCTCGGTTGCTGTTACTTTTGGAACTCTACACCAGTTCCAAGTCAATTTGTTGGAATGTGGAGTGATGGTGAATCAGTTCATATGATTATTAAACCTCATGGCTCACTGAATTATATCAAAATGGTAAGTTTTCAATGGTTAACAATAGAAAAATCATTGAATTTTTTAAAAATTATCTAGAAAAGTGGAGTAACTTTTAGATGGAATGCACCTGTTCGTTATAGTGAAGATGGTTTTTTTGGTAGTTGTTGTTTTTGTTGTACAATCGAAGGAGTATATGATGAGAAAAATTTTCAACAACCGAAATTTATTGTCAATGGTGATGTTTTGACTAAACAAGTTGGACAAGAATCCGTTGCAGTTATTCAACCATCATACGACAAGAAATAATAGAAAAATCGACAGAACTATGGCATATGATCATTTTTGATTAAATTTAACTATTTCTATATTTTAAGAACATAAAAATACTCGTTTCTTTATTGCCATAATGAGTCAGTTCGAACAAAAAACTATGAAAAGGCGTTCACATTTATAATTTTTTGCATTTGTTACAAACTGGTGCTTTGGATAATAAAATCGGTTCGATATGCCATGTCTTAGGTAGAATTTGCTTATTGATTTCATTGACTGCTTCCTGTGCAGGAAATTTCGATCGANATACCATTCCTAATGTCATATGAATTTTTTGTAGTTTTATACGAGGNATACGTATANAGGTATATTCATTTGAGATTTCATATCGTTTTCTAATGTACTGGCTAATGTCAATAAATTAGATTGANTTTTTTNATCAGCCATAAGAACTATCGATATTTTATCAGTTTCACTAATGGCACAGACCATTCGATCGAAAGAAATGTNATGAGTACTCCATTTATAATTATTTAAATATTGTTGAATACGAATTAATTCTTTCTTAGAATAACAACAATAATAATGAAGAGCCACATGAAGCCAAATCGATCGTTTGGTATCCAGTGATTCTACATGTCCAAATTTCTCAAGTATATTTGCAGCTTTATACATATTTATCACTAAATCCTTTGGCCATTCTATAGTCACATTATTAAACATTGAAGATGCGTATCCATATCCATTTTCACATTTTATATTACAGCCAGGTCCATAGGATGGATAAGCTTCGCTAAATTCACATCGATCAGATTTCTTCTTTCCGATGATGAGATACAGAATAATAGTCATACAACATGCTACTACTATTTTCCAATTAACAAACCGAATTGTTGACATTGACAAATAGTGCATACTCACAAGTACGATGCACTTTGTGTTTGTTTTTCTCCTTGTGAATCATGTCAATATAAAAATATCTGAATTTTCTTTAGAATCAAATGCAATTTATAGATGTCGCAAATATCCTATATATTTTGTCAATCACTTGGTAGAGTTGTGGCAAGAGATTATGACACTTGAGATAAATTGGATATCGTTCTTCAATTGTGACATTTTCTACAATATAATTATGATCTGGTAGTATCAATATTTCTTCTTCGTCGGGCATTTATGAAACAGACGATATATCAAATTTATAATGTTCATTCGCTTAAGATTTATCGAGTGTTATAATGAATAGTGTATTTCCTAGAAGTTCAGCTATATCACGATTCTTTGTTGTCGAAGTGAATGCATGCCAATAAATAACTTGACCAATTGCTTGTTTGTACTTTTCAACATCGTTTTTCGATAAAGTAGAGCCACGAAAAATTGTAAGAGTGTCAGACGATATGGCTTCATCCCATCCACATCCAATATATGAGGTTAATAACCAACAATATGTAGAATAGAGAATAAGATTTATTGGTGAAATAACCTATGACAAATCAAAGATGAACAACACGCAGATAGAAAAGATATCGTCAATAATCATTTCAAAAAAAGTTAATTTTGAGCTTTTTGACTCAGTTGTGTCTTCATATGCGTTCGGAATGATGCTTGCATTTGATTGAGATGTTGTCTTTCTATGGGGGATAATTCCATTCGAAGTTCGAAGATTTTTAACTTGGACAAATGATTGACAATGATTCGTTTCCATTGATATCCATCCAAATCTATACAACTGACATCAGCTGTTAAATGGTATAAGTTAGGCATATTTTGCAATAATTCACCAAAGGCAAATGGTGATTCATGAACCGTTATTTTCAGCCGAGTTAAAGATGAAATAGGGAAATTTAACGGTGTTTTATCAATACCATCCATAGCACAAACATCTAGATATCGAAGATAAGGTGCATGTGCAATAATACAAACTAATTCATTGAGTTTGTAATTAAACACCTTGATAGTTAATGATTGAATTGGTGTAGATATTGTGGGTAGACACAATAATTGCTTATCTTTTAAGCGCCATTCCTGAAGATCGATATCTAAATAACATTGAGTCAATTTTGGCAACTGCCAGATATTATTCAAACGTTGACCAATAGCCATATTCTCATGTTGAAATTCGCATTCTTTAAATTTAAGATGAATTAGATTTTGAAAGTGTTGACATTCATCTAACAGTTGACACATGACGTTTTCAGAACGTAGATCAGATATTGATAATGATTGTAAATTAGCAAATTGACAAAATGTTAAATTATGAGATAGAAAATAATTGATTTCATCGCAAGTCTCATCATTATTGGAAAGATAAAGTAATTTGACACGATCGGTAAGAAATGGAAGATATCGTCCACATAAAAGATCAAAATATCTTTTGGAAATAGACCGAAAATCAAAACGATATTGATCAAATTTTTTAAATAAAAGTGTGTTCAATCGAATATTGAAATCTTCAAAAGCTTGAAATAGATCAATAGCAGGCATATATTCGAAAATCTTTCAAAAGTCATCATTAATTGAGTATAGACGAAATTTATTTCATAGGAAGAATGTCGTGCTGTCAAATATATTTATACGACTGCTTAAATACCTATAACGTCTACTATGTAATTATTCAGAAAATACCAATTTTAAAAGTTTACATTTCGATGAATCATATAGTTATTATGATTGTCAACTTTTATTTTTGACTCAGATGAAATTCTGAGCATGGTTTTTTTCCCTTCTCATTTCGCACGAGCTATATATTGTTTTTCTTTCCTTTTGTTATTGTTGATTTAACCCCAGATGCAAACGAACGATATTCAGTCAAAAGAAAAATATGGCCAATCCCTATTGGAATCTAAGAAATCTTAGCTAGAATAACAAAATAAAATAGAAAATAATCGTTCATGTTTCTGATTTATCAGCAGTGGCTGAAATCCTTGGGAACCGGAATCCAGACGAAATTCAAAGAATCCACTCATATNTATAATATAAACAGTGACTTGAAGGAATCCAGCAGTTCATATTATTGAAAGAGTCTGAATTGATAGGTAGATATTTGAAATTTTCAATTGAGTATTTTCGACTAAAAACTGGATATTTTTGGAAACTGATGATGTTTCAAAATTTGGAACTGCATATTGCTCATTATAAGATTCGTATTTTGAGAAAATAGAGATTTTTCATATGGTATGATTATATTGTTGTATTTAGAAGACTGTAAAGTGGTCCTTCTCAGATATCTATAATCAGTTAGACCTATAGCTATTCGATAACTATCTTATGCTTCAGTCGGAAAAATATGGCAACTCGAGTCGGAAGTGGTGAACCGTAGGGACATCCATGAGGTGCTGTCCATATGATGTATAGATTATGAGTACTGGCCCGAACGTACTAGGATCCTTGGTAATCAATATTAGGGAATGTGAATTTGTAGATAGATATTCAAAATCGTTAATTATGTATATTGACCAAGCGTGGCGTATTTAGAAATTGAATATTTTTCATAAAGCTGCATAAAGGAAGTCAAGTATGAGGAATCACAGTCTGGTATATAATTTTCAAACTATGGAATTACGTGTTACTCATTAGAAGATGTATATTTTGGGAAAGTAATGATTTTTCCATGCGATAACTAATTGGCATTTTACTGGAAAACTACTGCAAAGAAAAACGACATTTTATTTTTCCAATTCGAATTCGAATTTAGAGCAGCTATATATCACTGAACAGCAGGCTTATAGTACCAAACTGTGGGTGAAGGCCTATGTGACTGAGATAAATTCAACTTCGAAATTCGATTTAAAAGAGTGAAAGTTTGAGGGAGAAGTAAAAACTTCACTTGTTTTGAAAGTCGAAGTAGACAACTACTCGTTCGTGCATCTTTGGAATTCTTTGCATTCCTTATGGATTCTGGATTCCAAGGAATTCGGACAGGTCTCATTTTCTTCCGCCTTCACCCTCACTAAGTGGAAGTTGTAAAGTTGTAAAGTTGAAATTTCAAGTTTGACATCTATGAAAACATTGAGCTTTTATTTCGCTTTGTTATTAGCGATGTTTATCAACAACTAAAACAATATCAACACGAATCATCCATTTTTGTCTATCACGGTCAGGTTATGTCGATTCGCAAGTACTAAAATCAAAACCATTTGCTGATATTAGTTCGTTGAGTGGTTTAGCAATGAATGTGAAGTATTATTTATGATTCAATCTATACATATAACTCTAGTCCTGAGTGGTTTCAAAATCACTGGAGATTCATGAACAAAAAGGATCATCTAATTATGTAATTCGATAGGTAATGTTTATCGTGGCAAGCGTGAGTTGGAGAGAGCATTAGAAAATTATAACACAGCGATAGAATTATTTCGAAATCCAAATGATGAAGATCATCCAAACATCGCTACTGTATATAATGGCCAGAAAAAATACACAGAAACGTTAGATTTTTACAAAAGATCAATAACTATTATGGAACCACATTTACCTTTCAATCATCCAGATATTGCTACTTCTCACAATAATATTGACCATGCTTAATCTGATCAGAATAAATATGATCTTTCAATGAAATATCATCAACAGTCAAAATCATTTGAACATGTTCAAAACGCATTTTCTCCAACTAGAATTCGAATTCTTTTGCTAATTAATTTGTTATATTGGTTAGTTGAACAAATAACAGAGATTGAAGTGTTGAAATGGAAGAAAAAGCAGTATGATTTGTTTTGTTCCCATCAATAACGAATATTCTTTGATATTTTCTCTGATTTACCAACGTGAATAAGTGACATTGAATAGAGTGCTTGTTGTTCCATTTCATTGATTCAATTGAAAAACAAATATCCGTCATTCCAAAGCTTGTAGTGAATTTATTTTTCGACAATATCGTGTGAAAATGTCCGCAAAAACACTACAAATGCTTACAATGTTAAAAGTGAATAAACATATTTTGTAATCCTCTCCAATAATGTTTCATATTGATAAATGACCCAAAATGGTTTCTGTTGGATCTTGATCGGCAAAATTCGTTGCAATCGATTTCCAAGCTGTATTTATTCTAAATCTCTATAGATTAAAGCTCAATTTGACTCTTCAATCAGGAATAGAAATTGAATTAATTCCTTCGACTATTGGCGGTCCAGATAAAAAAAACATCGGTCTTCGTTGTTGGTTGAACAAACTGAACTATATAGCACGCGTCTCACTTCGGCCGATGACCGCTATTTCCTCGTTTAAAACACGAGAAGAAGAAAAAACACTTGCGTTCTTTTGACTTTTCCCTCGAAACAAGAATCAGACAGAATATTTATTAATTAATTTTTTTTCTTCATTATTTAAAAAAATACAACGACATGTCCTAGTCGGTTATCTTGCGAGTAAGATCTTGAAGAATTAAAATTGGATTTAAGAGACGAACTTAATTTTTTTGTGATTAATGTTACGCGATACATGATATTACAAATAAAGATTTGATGTCAAGACCAACAAGTATCGCTTTTCATAGATTTCGATATTGATAAATGATTAGCCAATGTCAGGTTGTGGTTCATCGTATACTGCTGTCTCAGCTACAATATACACAAAGAAAACAAATTTATGAAACATAGATCAATGATCTCTGTACTTACCATTACTAAAAGTAGTATAGCTCAGTGCAACGCCAGTTGTCGATCCTTGCCATTGTGCATCAATTTGGTCATAAACACTCTTATTATGTATTTCAGACGAGTATGTATAGCCTGATTGTCTTAAACAAATCGTATTATTGCTTCCATATGTTCCAACAGCTAAATAATAATTTGAATACATAAGCATTTCTCTATCAGGTATCGAAAATGACTGATATAATGATGTATTTGAAGGTATAACAGAATACATTTTCCAAATTACATTACTATTGATAAGAAAAAACCAAAGTAAGCCTTGAAATGGTTTACAAAATTGAATATCAATTTTTATAACATATCCTGCTTTAGTACATTTATCAGCCCAATTATAAACTAAGAATGAATTTAATGATACACTTTCACTCACTATAACATCATTCATCGAACCATAAGTTGTATCTAAAATATAGAAGCATGATTTTAAAATTTGCTCTTAAAAAAATGACTTGTATCTGGAATAGGTGTCGTCGTTGCTGTTGTTCGAGTGGTTGGTGCTGGTGTTGTTCCATTCCATTTTTCTTTATGATTTATGAAAAGAAAAAAAATGCTCACTTATTCAAGAGAAGAAAAGCAGCACTTACGATTATTAACAACAATAAATGATAGAGCCATACTAAAATTATGTTCAACCCAATTTTCTTGAACAATAGTATTATTATAATTGTACAATGAATAAGATTTTCCTGTTGATATGACACTTATTTTATTCACATATTCATATGAATTACCCCATAGTGATAAATCTCCATTATCAGTTACTAGACATAAAACTGAATTTGGTTTAACAATCAATGTCCAATCAGGAACAGTAAGTTTATTATAGAAAACGTCATACACCGTATCAGTAAACCATTGAGATACGATTTCATTATTTAAAATAACAAAGAAATGTAATGCATAATCTACTGTATAAAATGGATTAAAATATTCACTTCACTATTGCATGTTAATGTTGAATCCAGTGGAATACTTTCATTTGCTAATAAATTCTCAACACTATTGCCATACGTCATAGAAATAGTTGGAGTTTCCGTTGTTGTCGACGATGATAGTGCTTGACTTGTTGTTTGTACTGTAAATAC
>JGI26532J50257_10001318_pt1 | contig 11899 bp, 10 predicted proteins | sample ThiBiot_500_plan_FD_50257 | JGI IMG/M metagenome (IMG submission 50257) | reverse complement strand
ATCTTTTCGATATGGTCCTCGATGTTTGCTAACTGATCATAGTTGTCAAGGTCAATGTCAGAATGGTGGCACATGCATAGTATTGAATTATATATCGACATCAAAAGGATTTGAATGTCTATGTCCAAAAGGTTATCATGGATATGTTTGTGAATATTTGGATTATAACATAAGTTTAATATTTGATCAAACTATTCAATTACCTGAAACAATTTTAATTCATTTCATTACTTTAAATAGAGAAAATATAGATCGATTAACTATTTTTCAAACAATACCCTTTCGAAATCGATCGATCGTAATTCATTGGTCAAATCGATATAATTTTGTTTTTATTGAAATTTGGAAGCAAAGTTATTATTTAGCAGTAATTGAAGCTTCTTTCTCTCAAATGACAGTAGTCAAATCAGTAAATTCATCGAATCATTGCCGACATGTCAATCAGTTAGTTAATCAAACGATTGCTGAATATTCATTTGTGCATCGAATGAAATTTTATCATCAAATTTGTTCAATATTTGCAAATGATATCTTATGTTTTCATGATGACAAACAATTCTGTCTATGTCAACAACATTTAGCTGATTGTTTTCAATTTAATTTCGATCAAACTTTTGATTGTGACGGTCACAATCCTTGTCTGAATCAAGCTCTATGTTTCTATGAAAATCGTGATTTATGTCAACGAAAAATAATGTGTCAATGTCGTCCATGTTTCTTCGGTTTATCATGTCAATTGACAACAAATGGATTTAGTTTATCACTTGACTCGATCTTAGGCTATGATATTTATCCAAATATTTCCTTTAAAAGTCAACCAAGAATTGTATGGATTAGTTTAGTCATAACAATGGTATTTATGTTACTTGGATATATCAATGGAATTCTATCTCTGATAACATTCAAAAGAAAACTTGTTTGTGAAGTTGGCTATGGAATTTATTTGTTTGGTTCATCGATGACAGGATTACTAGTAACTTGTTTATTTGGAATTAAATTTTGGATATTAATTCTTTCACATATGTCAACTATTCAAAATCGAACATTTCTTTTAATTCAATGTCAACTAACCGACTGGATGATTCGATCATGTCTTCATTTAGATCAATGGTTACATTCGTGTGTATCGATTGAACGAGCTGTTTGTGCTATTAAAGGTGTTCATTTCAATCGAAGAAAAAGTCGACAAACTGCTAAATGGATTCTAATTGGTTTGTTTATTTTTGTTTTTGCAAGTAACGTTCATGATCCTATTCATCGAACTATAACTTACGAAGAAAATGACGAGAATTTAAACGAACGACTCTGGTGTGTTACTCAATATTCAAATCCTATTCAAACATATGATAGTTCGATTCTTCTTTTTCATTTTTTTCTACCATTTATTTTAAATATTATTTCAACAGTAATTCTTCTTAGAAAACAGTCACAACAACAACAGCAAATGACTCGAGATAAAAAAGACAACCTTTCGACTATTCTACTAAAAAATATACAAAAAAATAAACACTTACTTATTGCACCTTTCGCATTAATTATCTTGGCTATACCACGGCTAATCATTTCATTTCTATCGACATGTATGCAATCGTATGAAAGATCTTGGTTATATTTATGTGGATATTTCATTTCATTTATTCCATCGATGTTAACTTTTATTATTTTCATTCTACCATCGAAATTCTACAAAGCACAATTTAAAGCATCGATACAAACATATCAAAACTATATCAGAAACCATTTACATCGAGGAACGTCTTGATTATATTTCTCTACTCCGATTACATAAATCTATTACTTTTTTTTCTAACTAATGATTTTGCGCATATCATATTTGATCTACATGGAACAGTATATAATGTTTGTTTAAATCGAGATAAAATAAAAGATGTATTTTTCTTTGATATATATTTTTGTGTTTTGTCTTGTCACTGCAATTACTCGATGGACAGTTGATTATTCAGAAGCGAAACAAATTTCAGCTTATAGCGGAAATTATCGTCGAGGTCGTTCAGGAAAAATTAAAGGTGTCGTTTTACATGATACTGCTGGACTCAATGCATTCGAATGGTTCAAAAATCCTAAGGCAAAAGTTTCTGCTCATTATGTCATTGAGCAAGATGGACGTGTCATTCAAATGGTTAGTGAAAATGATACAGCTTGGCATGTCGGTATAGTTAGTCGTAATTCAAAATTTGCTGGTCAATCCTCGCCCAATTCATGGTTGTTAGGTATTGAATTTACTCGAGATCGAACAAATGCTGATGTTATGTCTGAAGTACAAATACAAGCAGGATTGTAACTGGTCAAAGACATGAAAAGACGATATGGTGCAGGATTTAGTGTTTATACATATGATCAATTTCAAACGACGAGAGTTTGTCCAGAACCAAAATTTCCTATTCATCGATTCAAAAAAATTGTGGACGGTTGAAAATACGAACTATATCTATTTTTCCTCTTCGATTAGAACTATGCATCGTCTAAGCTATATGATCACCTCTTTCTTTGTCCTATTGTATGTATACACGTATATGTTATTCATTCCTATATAAATCGTGTTGAAATAAAGGGCAAATAATTATTGATGGTAAGAAAAAAGATGTTAAATTAAACAATAATGTATACTTTTATAATAGACTGAAGCATTGGAAACGCAATTTAACATAAAGGACAATTGTTTATGGATATTGTGGAATATTATTGATTTTAAATCCATAAAAGATGAATACATTAATTCAGATAAATTCTCTGTGCCTTTATTTCCTAAAATATTCTGGACAATGAAATTTTATCCTCTTATTCAAAATGTCGAAGGCAACAATATTGGACTAGTGGTTTGTGTGGATGGTAACTTATTTGCAAAATATAGATGGAAACTTCANTTAAATCCCCGACCGAAATCTTCCAATACAGATCAATCGGCTCAATATTTTCGTTCTGATAATTCGGAAAGTATTATGCACATTATCAATCACTTCGAAATATCTCAAAATAGTATTTCAATCATCTGTACAATTACAATTCCATTTAATTCGTACATTGGCGATGAATGTTTAAAAGCATTCGAGCATTCACTTAGAGTTCTAAATGATCAAAAACATTGTGATTTTATTATCAAAGTTCAAGATAAATGCTTCAATGTTCACAAATGTATCTTATCGACTCATTGGCCACATTTTGCTACTTTAATCAATTCTGAAAGTGGAACGTTAGCAATTCAAGATGAAGCGTCTGATGTTATTGAAGCGATGATTCGTTATATTTATACTGGCACTTCTAATGTTACAGATCTGAACTTAGCTCTCAAACTCATTACACTTTCTGATAAATATGATTTACCGGAATTGAAAACGAAATCTTTAAAGTTTCGCATTGCCAAAATGAACAAACATCATGTTATCAAATCTCTTTTGAAAGCCAAACTTTATAAATTAGATGATTTGTTCCAAGCCTGTGTCAATTTTCTGAAAAGTGACCAAACTATAATCAACACTCTTCCTGATTATGATTTATTAGTGGCGTCTGATAATGGTTTCGAACTTCTTGCTTTCTGTTTTGATAACGTTCGTGGCATTAAACGTTCACTTGATAGTCTCAAATAAAACAAGATTCATTTAAAAAGAGATTTTTTGTTGACTCAATTCGATAATCATCTAATAAACTAAGAATGCTGCAGCTGAATACATTTCTGATTTTTACTCACACTTAGGGCATATCAAAAGTAGTGGCGCCGATCCTGTCATTTTCCAAAGAAGCCTTTTGGAATTTGTTTCTCTATATATTCTGATAGCTCAAGTCGAGCTCTATAATTCTATCATATTTCATAAATCTTCAAACAGTATACCATATTGAAAATATAGTAAAAATAATGAATGAGTAAGGAAAAAAAAATTTTTTTGATGTAAAATCGACGCGTTTGTATTACATCAGATGTTCAAAAGAATCGCCCTGATTATTCACACATAGATGCATTCGTTCGATCAATTTATCAAAAGTCTTTTTATACTCCTCTTTTCTCAATGACTTCATAAATTTGGCTACAGCTTCATGCAACGATTCGGCGTCATCGTGTTTGCCTATATTTTCTTTGATTAAATCGAATAACCAAAAGTCACATGGTGATAAATCTGGCGAATTGGTATTTATTTTCAGTTATATATGCGAAATACACGTGCTCTGTTTATGTTTTTCAGTTCACAACGCTAGTGCATGTATGTTTATAAAGTAAAAATTGAAAAAAGTGGGAGAAAACCTAAAAATATCAAAGCTTTTGCTTGTGTAGTATTGTTTGAAGGTTTATGAAATATGATAGAATTATAGAGCTCGACTTGAGCTATCAGAATATATAGAGAAAAAAATTCCAAAAGACTTCGTTGGAAAATGACAGGGTCGGCACCACTACTTTTGATATGTTCTAAGTATATTATGAATTTTTAATTTCTTCAATTAAGTTCAGTACTTCATTCCAGCTTTGAGCTATGCGAACGGAATTCATAAAATCAGGTTGAAACTTTTGTGCTCCATCAATCTTTTTCTGATCCGAACAAAACCATATTTGTATGATGGAAGAGGGAAAACTACGTAAAACTTGCATTCTATCATCAATCATCACGTTAACTTTGTTTTCATGAGCAATCTTGATCTTCTCGTCGTATTCTAAGCAGTAGTACGTTTTAATATGAGATAAATTGTAGTTCTTCAGCCAATTATTCGTTTTCTCTTGGTAACTATCTTTACATTTTGATATAAATATAAACTGATTGGATGTATCCTCTGCTAATTTGATCACAGATTCTATAGCATTTTCAAATGGTTGATCAGTGACATGATTTTTTACTACACCACCAATATCACAAGCAATAACAGTAATTGGACGAGCACTCATAAGAAAAAGATTATAGCTACTATAATCATGTTTGTATATTTATACGTATGTTATGTATTGCACAATTCTTTGATTTTATGACGTTCTTTTTTTCGTCAGCGTTACTGTTCACATAGTATTGTAATTATGCAATACAGGCGTAATATTATTTTCTTTTGAATTAAAAATCTAATAACGTCTCCTTTGTCTATCGATTAATGAATGAAAACGAGCTAGTTCAATGAGTGATATGTTTTCCTTGATTCGTCGAATTGAATCTTCTTGCAGTAAACTTAGCATTTGTTGTATTTGACCATCCCTCAAATAGTTACTCAAATGAACTAAACTGCTACCGTCGCAATCAACAAATAAACGAGACATTTGATGAAGTTTATTTCGGATTAACCATTCATGTGTCTGTATTTCTGTCCATTCAAAAATATCATCTTTTGATTGAATAGATGACAGGTGATCTTCTAAATTTTCTTCTCTCTTCAATTCTTTGTGTAACATTTCCATTGCTCGACTAAATTCATGTTTGTTAAAATCAATATAAAGTAATTGACCAATCAAAAATAATAACCATCCATCAGGTTTATAACGTTTTTGTAGAAGTACAGGCACAATCGTACGTTGCCGTTGAAATGCATAATGTGCTTCTGCTCGACAATAATTACTTTTTCGATATTCTTCACTCATACAAATGATGACCGTACGTGAACATTCGATAGCTTCTGCCATGGCATCCATAACATTTCCATGCATCTGATCGAAATCAATCCACACACGATAGTTCGACTTGACAAGTTCATCGTAGATTTGTTTGCATAATTCTTTATCTTTATGTGAATAACTAATCATAATATCAAATAAATCTTGATGAGAGTTGTTATTCAATAGTAAATAGTTTTGACGATGACTTTCGACATTCCATAGTATTCCATGTAGAGTCTTTCTCATTTTTTCATTATTACAATCTTTTGCTTGATGAGATAGTGTAGACATAAAGCTAGTATTCGACCGAAGTTGTTGCTGAATATCTTTATTGAATGAAAGTGTCCAAAGAATGGGATATACGCTTGGATATTCATTAGAGATTTCGATAAAAAGTGGTATTTTATTTAAATCAACTGTTTTTTGTTGGACAGAATCGTTTTTTGATAGAATATAGAAGCCTAAAAGCACGAAAAACTTGTTATTAACTTATTCTTAAAAGTATTTACCATCAAGTAAATGAGGGATAGTTGCATGTTTGTATTTTTTTAATGGTTGATGCCATGCTTGTTCAAGCATATTAAAGAAAAAAATAGTCATACTATCAGATATTTTTAATTGTTTCAATTGTTCATCTGTTAAAATTGTGCCAAGAATCCCATATGAACATAAGCAGATCTCATCGAAAAGTGATGTTTCAGCTACTGTTTTAAGTGTCTGTTGTATGATTAAGTTCGAACGAAAAAACCAAATAACAGAATTATGTATCATTAACGTAAATTTGATGTATAGTATGATAACATCGATTAAAATTGTCTCATCGTTTGATCGTATCGATCTTATTTGTGTATAAAATGGTTCGTATGCAATAATACGAATGAGTTCTTCTAAATGATTATATAGCATTTCTTCTGTAGGAAAGAGTTTCTTGAGAAATATAGGATTTGATCTATTTTTCCAAAGACATCCGATCGTTATACCGATAATTTGCGCGATACAACCAGGTAATTCTTTGTTCCATGATGACACGGTAGTACTATGCATATGAATAATTTCAACATAATTATCGATAATCGAAGAAAAACTTCCATCGAAAAGATTTGAATGATTAGGAGAATTAGCACCCCAATAACAAAATAGAAAAGAGAGACTTGTTTTCAAATAAAACAAGAATTTAGCAGTAAATAATGATTGTGATAAATTCTTTTGTCGAAGTTGAGTTAAATAAATTTCACATTGTTTTGTTTCAATAAAATTAATTTTAATATATTGATTCATATGAGGGAAAATACTTGGTAATGTGCAGTTTGGATATTCATGCATAAAGTGAGATAGATCACAGAACCAAACATTAATAATACTTATATATGGATGGTTATCGTTGTTACTTTGTTCAATCTGTTCAAATATATGATCTATTTGATCAACAGTTGCAGATAATAAGAGTGTCATTTTTGTTTCTAAACATATATCACTACTATTGAAGATCAAATTCTTATGGAATATTGTCATGGCATCTAAGAATTGTAAATAGTTGGATTGATCGATCCAGAATTCAAAATCTTGACTCAGCAATTTCCATGCCCACTGTTGTAAAATAAGTAGTGACTGAAATGATTGAGAAATCAATAATGGTAATGATTCATCTGTTTGTTGTTTGAGAAGATGTATGATATTTTGTAAATTATCTATTGATAAAAGAGATAAGTCGATGTCAGTAATCGTAAGTTGTTCCAAATTATACTCCATTGATTTTTTTTTTCGTATTCACGTGTGCGAATTCAAATGCCTCAAAACGAAATGATGTTTGCTTCTAATCCTTTCAATACATAAATATACGATTTATAAGCTGCTTTCTTATTCATAATCTTATATATCACACAGACTCATTGAATTTGAATAGTATTTACTGTTCTGAATTATTCTTATATACCAAAGAGAATATTACTAATCGATTTGCATGCTATAATTCGTTTTTTTTCTTTTATTCTGTTAGAATTAATCAAGAAACATATATTTCGGATCATTAAGCTAAGATTTAAATAATCTTATAAAAATCAGATTTTTAAATTCTTGCTACATCATAGGATTGTGCTAGTTTCACAGTGACGCTTTATTACGAATCATCCTCAAGATCTTCCATCTAAATTAATCCATTTCATCTACTATCTGCAAAAGAAAGAGGAGTACGTTTATTAAGGTACTCCTTGATATCTGAGATAACAACATTCTTTCTTCATTGATCATTTTTCTTACTTTAACTTCAGTAAAGGAAAATTATCATGTCTTTACCATATATTAGTCAACAAATGACAATTTACGGTGGAATATTTCTCATTATCATTGGATATATCGGCAATTCAATCAACGTTTTAGTTTTTTCAACTTCTCAAAATTATCGTCGAACTCCATGTGCATTTTATTTTTTGATCAGTGCAATTTGTAATATTATTTATATTTCAACAAATTTTATTTCTCGTGTTGTTACTCAAATAGATGGATATGATTTTACACGTGTTTCATCAGCTTGGTGTAAAATTCGAACCTTTTGTATTTTAACATTTACTTTAATGACGTTAAGCAGTACATGTTTAGCAACAATTGATCAATATCTTGCATCGTCACAAAATGTTTATGTTCGTCAGCTCAGCAATATGAAATGTGCATATCGAATTATTTTAATAATAATGATTATTTGTATTCTTCATGGAATAATTTCGATTTTATTCATTGACATATCGCCTTTAACTAGAACATGTGGATCGATCTCAGTTGGATACAGTATATACAACATAGTATATCTTCTTGCTTTAATTACAACAGTTCCTTCTTCCATAATGATTGTTTTTGGTTATTTAACTTATCGAAATATTCATTTTACAAGAGTACTTGCTCAACAACACGCCGACCGACAACTAATCCGAATGATATTTATACAAGTTGCATTAGATCTTATTTCTATGGTTCCATATAGTTTAACTAGTGCCTACTTAAATCTAACAGCAACAGTTCAAAAAGATCCCAACAGGCAAACGATTGAAAGTTTTATTTTTTCAATACTAACATTATTGACCTATTGCTATTATTCAGTATGTTTATTCTTTTGATCAATAACAAAATAAAATAGTTTGAGATCGTATGTTTTAGACCAGTTGTTATATGTTTTTAATGACATCCAGTCGTTTTCGTCGTTCTGCGAGAGATCGAATAGTGTCTTGTGTTCGCGGAAATCAAATAATTCCATTTCACTTTCATCTGGCAAGACAAACAACGCAACAAAGAACAAGAGATCTTTTGTAGAATGAACTATATTTGTCAAATATATTATGCATGCATGCATGTAGTTATTTTTAAATTTCAAAAATTGATTTTAATAGCAAAATCGTTACACATCGAGAAATAACTAATCAGTGCATTCGGCTCGTTCGCCATTTTATTGTTACCGAAAGAAAGAAAGAAAAAAATAAATATATCTACGTACATATTAACAGATTATTAGTTCGTAAATGTATGTTGAATGTAATGATTTACATACATGTACTATTTCACGAATTTTTCTCTAATATCACTACCGTATTATTAAAAAGTTTTTCTTAGTAACTTTTTGTTTAGTAGTGAATGACTAATCATAGTCGGCGTACGCTCGATGAAAATATATAAAAGACACTATCAATCTATACTTTTGATATTTATATGTTGTTTTATGTCAGAGTTTGAAGATTTATTTCTCAGGGTTTTTATACAAGTCTCATTAGTGAAAAACTGAGTGAGATACGATGTTTAAAAGTCTTTTGCGACCTTGTATACTGTGATTGACCTGCGTTCGATCATTTAATAGTCTATTTACTGAAGATTCGTATGAAGAAGTTATTCAAGCGTTAATTACGTCTAAACTTTTCTCTTTCTTTTCCTTAGATACTTAGGCGTGCATTTTCAGTTGATTTGTTTGAAATTAACAAGTGCGTATTCTAGATAATATGGAGAATGAAAACAAATGCATTGAACAATCTAGCTAACAACATTGAGTTATGGAATAAAACGAATAAGTTGGGCAGTGACGGTATTGAACTGAAACGCTATCGTGTTCCTAATCTGATAACCATACCTACACTTCGCGAAGCTGTTCTCAACGATTTTAATATATACATGCCGCTAGATTTCGATCCATCGAAAGTAACTGTACATACTGCCTGTGGAGTGACACATCCGGCTGCTGCTTTGTTTAATCATGTTCGCATCAACGTATACATCGTTTCTTTTTTCTGCATCTACTGTTGGTTGTAATATACATTTAATTAAATCAACAAGTGATGGAATGATCACGCCTGAACATATAGAACAGTCATTAGATGAATATCCACAGATCAATATTATACTAGACATGAACTCGAACAAATCGCTCGTTTAGTATTGAAACGAGACCTTATTGTCATATCTGATGAGATTTTTCATAAACTTGTCTTTGATGAAAGCAATCCATACATAAGTATAGCATCGATTGAAGTAGATGGGAAATCTATGTTAGAACGAACAGTTACTTTACGCGGCATATCGAAAGAATCATGGTCTGGCCGCGATCCGAGCAAGCTATGCAATTGGTTTACATTTGAAACTACTTTCAATTTAAGTGATCTAGCTCAACATGTAACTATAGCAGCAGGAAGAGCAGCTGGAATTTTTCAGGTCATTGACGGAAGTAGTCTACGAGATCGACGATATCGTGACAAAATCTTGAATAAAGATACTATTGTTTGTCAAATATTACTAGAAGAAAAAGATGGTCGTATTGCTCTCTTTCCTGCTTCATGCGGTGGGTTTAATGCTAAAGATATGACATTGCGACTTACATTATCGTCATCCGAAGGGGATATCAAATTAGGCATGAATAGACTTTCTGATTTTGTGCTCAAACTATTTCAACAGAACTAAGTTTCTTCGAAAATAAAATATAATAAATAGTTTTTTTTAGTCTTCTTCTATGTATCGATGTGTAGACGTCGTTGAATATCCTTTCGGTATTGTTTAATCGTTTGACGAAATTGTTTCTTGTAGAATTTCGATGGTAGAATAAAAATAATAAAAGTTAACATAGATGGAACAAATGATATGAAATATCCGCAAAGATATAACCATGCATCTTTTTCCGATTGCATACAAGTTCGAATATATGTTAAAATTAAACGTGGTAATGCAAGAATGACTAAAACGAGAGGTGCAATGAGAATATGTTTATGTTCTTGGAATTGTTTACGAAGAATTGTTTTATACGATTGATCAGGATGGAGATTTTGATGTTGACGAGATTTTTTTACAATTAATATAATCGATGAAATGAAATTAAATAGAAATGGACCACAAAAATGTATCGTATGAATGAAAGAATTGTAGACTTCTAAAGTTGATCCGTAACGAGCAATACACCAAATTCGTTTGATTTGATATTGATCTTCATTTTCATTATCTTCAATGATAATATGTCGAGAAAGTGGATCATGAATTGAAGTAAGAATGACAAAAATGATTAAAAAACAAATAATACGTTTTGACATAATAACACTTTTCTTTTTATTAAATTTTGCACCTTGAATCGTTGTTAGAGCACGTTCGGAAGCAACAGATGCATTGAACCATTGATCTAAACTAAGACACATTCGAATAAGAAAATCTAATGAATAACATTGAATTTGTAAGAATAACATATTCGTTAAAATTGTCATTTGTGTTAGAAGAAGAATTACGAATTTCGCAACAAGTAATACCATCAGAATGATTGTTGTTATCGATGATCCCAATAGATATAAACCACAGCCAACTTCTTGTACAGTTTTATTTTTAAATGTAATCAATGAAAAACTTCCATTTACTAATCCTGTGAGCATGAAAATGATTGTTAATAGTAAACTTATTTTAATGATTATCGGTTGATGAGAAAATGTTTTTGTTGGNAAAATAGAATAGCCAAGGATTGAATCTAAGGATAGACCATATCCATTTGTATGAAATTGACATCGACGACCATAAGAACAAGCTTTACATATGCATACCGATCTTGTTGGACATGTTGGATGATCTTGAAGACATTGACCATTATTTTCACATTCGCTTCGACCAAAACAATTCTGATTTAAATTCTGATCAAATTGCAGACAATTAGCTAATTGTTTACCATAGAAATTATAGCAAAGACAAAAATGAACTTCATCATGAAAACATTTTAAACTAGCGAGAACCTGCGCATACTGCGCAATTCGCATTCCTTTTAAAATGTAGCCCATTTTGCATTTTTTACGCAATTTCAGTGCTCCATACGTATGCTGT
>JGI26532J50257_10001315_pt1 | contig 11912 bp, 14 predicted proteins | sample ThiBiot_500_plan_FD_50257 | JGI IMG/M metagenome (IMG submission 50257) | reverse complement strand
CCGCCATGTCACGGTTCAGCCGAGCTATCCTCGCCGGCATCGGATCGAGCATCGTCACCTTTGCTATCGGCGCCGCCTGGCTGGCCTCCCTGCTCCACCTGGGCAGTGTGGCCGTATGGAGCCTCGCCATCGCTCCGTTTCTACTGGGAGAAGCCGCCAAAATTACGGCAGCCGCAGGAATCTTCAGTGCGTTTCAACGCTGGCAGCGCTCCTGATTCAGCCATAATTTTTCACGGTCTCAACCAATTATTTCGGGCCGCGCTTCACGTTCCTTTCTCCCGTTCTTCTCACTCTGCTAAGGATTGCCGAATCATGACTACCGCAAACGCCGCCATTCAAGAGATCAACATCGCTCATAGCCCCGACTCCGACGACGCCTTCATGTTCTACGGCCTGGCCACCAACAAGATCCGCGTTCCCGGCTTCAAGTTCAACCACACCCTCACCGACATCGAGACGCTTAACCATCGCGCCATCGACGAGGCCTTTTACGACGTCACCGCCATCTCCTTCCACGCGTATCCGTATCTGCAGGAGAAGTACACGCTGATGGCCTGCGGCGGCAGCGTCGGCGAAGGTTACGGCCCGATGATTGTCTCCACGCGCAAACTCACGCTCGACGAGGTGAAGAAGACGCGCATCGCCGTCCCCGGCACCCTCACGACTGCCTACCTGACGCTCAAGCTCTTCGCTCCTGAGATCGAGACCGCCGTTGTCCCCTTCGACAAGATCATCTCCGCGGTCCTCTCGGGCGAGTTCGATGCCGGACTTATCATTCACGAGGGTCAGTTGACCTACGCCAATGACGGCCTGGTCAAACTGCTTGACCTCGGCCAGTGGTGGCGCGACGAGACCGGTCTTCCGCTTCCTCTCGGCGGCAATGCCATTCGCAGGTCGCTAGGTCCGGAGACGCTGCTCATCACGACCAACGCTCTTCGCGACAGCATTCAGCATGCTCTCGACCACCGCGAGGAGGCCCTTGCCTACGCCATGCAGTTCGCCCGCGACCTCGATCCGACGCTCGCAAATCGCTTTGTCGGCATGTACGTCAATGACCGCACTTTGAACTATGGAGAAGATGGCAGAGTGGCCATCCGGAAGCTTCTCGACATGGGCTTTGACCGCGGCATCATTCCCATCCGCGCCAACGTAGATTTTGTCGGCTAAAGGATAGCTCCAGGAGCAATTCTCCTCGGCAAGCTGTGTTATCTTAACTAAGTCGATTGAGTGTGGCAGACCCTTTCCAGGGTGCATCTCTCAATCGCTTCCCCCTCATGCAATTGAGGTAAAAATGGACGCGTAGCTCAGTTGGTAGAGCATTCGACTCTTAATCGACTGGTCGTAGGTTCGATCCCTACCGCGTCCACCACTTTTTACTTATTTAGAATCAACAACTTAGATAGCACGACGTAAGAATTGCCTTACTTTTGTATTAGTTATACTGCGAGACATGTCCACCGGCTCGCTTCGAGACACCATCTCGATATCCTCAGTTCCCCTCATTACAATCTTCGTTCGACACTCCACGGACTGCGACCACAGCGATGACAACTTCTATAAACGCTGTAAATGTCGGAAGAGTCTCCGTTATTTCCACAACGGAAAACAGCGGATGGTATCGGCCAAGACACGAAGTTGGGGGCTTGCCGAGGAAGCCAAGCGGAAATTAGAAGATAAATTTAGAGCGGCTGACCCTAACAGGCCGATTGGGAATATTAGCGTTAACGCGGTAACGAGACCCACAATCGCAAAGGCTGTGGAGCTGTACCTCTCTGACAAACTCACCCAGGGGCTAGATCCCACTGCTCACAAAAAGCACATCAGGGAGTTGGGCCGTCTGACGGAGTTCATGGCAAAGCGTGGAGAGTTCTTTACGCATGAGATTGGATTGGCATCCCTTACGGAGTTCCGGGCAGAGTGGGAGAAGCTGTATCCCTCTTCCCTCACCCGTTCTAAGGTGCAGGAGAGGTTGAGAGGATTTCTTCGGTACTGCTTCAACGCCAAGCTGACTGACCATATTCCCCAACTTACTGCAATCACCGTAAAGCCCATACCAACACTCCCATTGACTGACGCCCAGTATCAGAAGCTGCTGGAGTCTATCCCTAAAGAATTCCGCTCACCCGATAAGGTGAGGCGAGTCCATGCTCTGATACGGCTGATGCGCTATAGCGGTCTGGCAATCCAGGATGCCGTCACGCTGGAACGAGAAGAGATTCAGAGGGACACCAAAAAGAACATCTATCGTGTGGTCACTAGCAGACAGAAGACAGGGACGCATGTATCAGTTCCCCTACCGCCCGACGTTGCGAGGGAGATCATTTCCGTGATGGAGTTGAACGGACACCCTGATTACATCTTCTGGAATCGCAGTGACGGTAAACCGAAGGCTGCTGTAGACGTGTGGGAACGCGCATTCAAGAGAGCATTCGAGGCAGCGGGTATGCCCGGTGGTCATTCGCATCAGTTGCGGGATACCTTCGCTGTAGGGTTGCTGGATAAGGGTGTTCCACTGGAAGAAGTATCGAAGCTGCTGGGCCATACGTCGATCAAGACGACTGAGAAATCCTATGCACCTTGGGTTAAATCGCGCCAGAACAGATTGGATGATTTAGTCGTGGGAACTTGGAAAGCATGAATCTGCTCCTAACCCGTTTAAATTCATTAACATCCATGCAGCATAGAAAACATTGAATGCAGTATAGGTTGCAAGTTATTGATTCTATTGTCTTTATTCCTTGACATTGCATTTATTGGATCGTACTCTGTCTTTAGAAAGTAAAAATCCTGCTGCACACAACGAGGTCTCACAATGTCCAATATTTCAGCCGACTATCAGCCCATCCTTAACCGCGCGATCGCCATTACATCCCAGATGCAGGCATGGATTAATGAGGCAGCAGAACTTGAACTGAAGGCTTCACTCATGCCCCTGACCACTCAAGAGAGAAAGAGATTGGCTGACCTTAACAGCGGTATTGATACCTGCGAGGTTTGCATAGAGGACGGGACGGCACTGCCCAACCAGCCTTGGATTACCCGCGCACTTAAGCCAGTAACCGAAAGGATTGCCATTGCCTGACACGACTAAACAAAACGAGCATTTACCCATCCACTTTCGTACACATGCCGATTGGCAGAAAGTTGTGATGGAATTGGCAGAGGCAACAAAAGGGTCAGATAGCGGTCCATTCGCATACTGGCTTGAGACTGGTTATCTAAACCAAAGGCTTTTGCCCGATGACGCGCACGCTGCTGCAACAGTGGCTGCAATCCTCGAAGGCATGAGCCACGGTGCCGACAATCCAAAGAATGATGTTCGTCCTCTCATATTGGGAGCGATAGCCTTCGCATACGCTCGAACGAACGATGTTCGAGCGGACAGCGGCGAACAGCCATACTCAATTTAAACTCCCCTTAAACGCAAAAATGCCCCTCTGTCCTTCCTCATGTTTCGAGGTGGGCAGAGGGGCTTTTCTATTGGTGCTTACTAATTAGGCGTGCATTTTGAGAGCAAGGGGCGCACTCTGACGTTGTACGGGCCATGCGGATATGGCCAAAGTTCCTAATGAGGTGTAGTTCGTGTGTTCGCGCCACTGCCCGCAGTCTTTCGTTGCTCTTCTTCTTGCTTTTGAATCAACCTAATGGCTGCATGGTAACTGGCTAGATAGAAATGGAACATCCATGCATACCAAATAGCTTTGTCATAGTCCGTCTTCTGATCAGGATCGTGGTGCCGTATGCCGAACTTATTCGCAATCTGAAAGAGGTCCGACGCATCTTTGGTACGTAATGCCCTATCCAGGCGGTCAGATTTTCTCAAATATTCGAACACGTCCGCTAACAATCGAACCGCTTCAATTTTGTCCGTATTTGCAGCGTGCCGCCCCCGCCATTTATGCAGGGCTAGTCGAACCTTCGAATCCACGTTCGCTTCATCAAATGGCACAACGTCAGCTATGAGAATCTCACGCAATCCTGGAGTTCCTAACGCTTGAACCTGCCCTGTCGTGTTCAACTCGAAACCGTCGCCCCACTGTGCAAGGATTACATTTGCGGCACGTCTAAACTCATCCTTGCCTGTCTGTTCGTCATACGAATAGTAATCGTTATATACGCCGGCACTGGTACATAGTTCCCCCCATTCGCCGGGCTTAGAAACGCGATCCCACAAGAACTCCACCATGTCTAGAATGTGATCTTCGGTGCGCATTTCTACTGTCCAATTATCAATCGGAAATGCTCTGAACCCAAGATAGAGAAGTGCATCGTCACCGAGAGACTTCGGTGAATCGTTCGCGGAAATGCCCGTCCTCTCTTTAAAATAATCCTTGCGATGGAAGATAGTAAAAAGCGAACTAACCCTGCTAAAAAAGTCCCGCAATAAGAGTTGCTGCGGATGAGTCCGAGCGCTGTAATAAGGGCGTGTCATTTTTCCTCGAAGTGAGCAGAAACCATTATTTCACCCTTTATTCTGGGTAGAATGCCGGACCGTGAGTTTCCGCTACTCGAAAAAATTATCGTGATGACACGTCGCCCATTTTCGCCTATTATTCGCCTATGGGCGGCGAACGATCCTCAACAGCTAGGCAGCGGGAAGAAGGCAAGATTTGCTGCTCCTGTAAATCTTGGCTGCCTGCCCCACACATCCCAGGCGAAAAATACTGCACCCGCTGTAAGCCTCCACTGAGGCCCGTATACGTGGCTTTTGAACAGAAGAAGGGATGGGAGGTCATTGTCTATGACAGCGCCTCACAACAACGTATCCGTACCCTCCAGTTTCAAGACGAAGGCAAACTCTTAGAGATGGTGAGGCGTGGCGGAGGATTGGCAAATCTTGAGGCTAAGCAGTCAATAGAGAGAGCCATCAGTGACGGCAAGGGTGGCGTATTTCTGAGACTCACACCGGAACAGTTTGCGAAGCTGAAGATACGTTGAATGAATTTGCAGATATTTGCTGACCCATGCGATGTAATACACCATATCTGGCATCCAATGTATACGATCGAAAACAGTTTATGGGCGGCTTACTATTTCTCAGACAAGCATGATGAGGCTGGTTTTGCGCTACCTACTAGGAGACCGGCATGGAATGGAAAGACTATAACGAAGAAAATATAGAGATCATTGTCTCTACCATGAAAGAAAATGGGGACACATCGGAGAATTTATCTGATGGAACAGGCTTCAGCCGCGATTTCGTTGACAAATTTCTTAAAGGCACAATGTTGCCAGGTCCAAAGCTCCAGGAGATAGTTCTGACTCGCTATGACCTAACGATGGCCGACGGCAAGGTGATACGCAAACTGTAATGTGTGGCCGCTACGGAAGACGCTCCGACAAACAGAAGATTGCTGAAGCCTTCCATTCCAAGCCATTTGCGGATGAGTTGTCTCTCGCTCCCGATGACGACATTAGTCCCGGGAAGACGGAACCAGTCATTCGCATGGACAGCGAATCTGACCGCATCATTGACTTGATGTATTGGGGATTCAAGCTGCCCACTCGGTTCGTGTTCAACGCACGGTCTGACTCTCTGCTGAAGAACGGATTGTGGAAGGCATCATTTGAGGAGCGGAGATGTATCGTTCCTGCTGATTGCTTCTTCGAATGGAAGCGCATTCACAAACGCGACAATCCCAAATATGAGATCACTGTGCCAGGGCGTGAGCCGTTCGGCATGGCGGGGATCTGGAGTGTTTGGAAGAACCCCAAGGATGGGAACGCAATGCCTACTGTTGCCATCATCACCACAGAGCCCAATGAGCGCATGGCTGAGATACACTCTCGCCAACCTGCTATCCTTCAGCCGCATGAGTACGAGGAATGGTTGAGTCCCAGCGAGCGTCCACCGCTCCATTTGCTGCGCATTCTGCCCTCAGAAGAGATGAACATTCGATTGCTGGAAACGCACAGTATGCAACTGCCGTTGAACAGCGGCTAAAAATATCCTGTGAAACACAACATCTTTAATGTTGACCATTCGTTCCCTCGCTCATCGTTTTGTTTCTTCACTTCCGTCCTCCAACAGTGCGGAAACTTTCGAGTCGTCTGGAAGTAAATCAACTAGAGGTATTTCAGGCGTACTCTTCCGTCGATTCCAATCTACTGTAATAGTTTCGATTACGCTTACGACCATTCCGATGGTAGCCATGATTTCCGTACTGGAAATATGCATATCGGGATGCATGGTTGGATTGCGATGAAGAGAAGAAATCTGGTCGATTGATGTCGTGATTCGTGGGTCAACCCCTAAATTTTGCTGCTTGAGTAGGTTCGAATATCCACCAAGCCCACGTTTCTTTTCAGCTTCCGTAAAAGGCTTTTGGCGAACAAACTCCGCGTAGGTCCTTACCATCGCTTCAACGGCACGAAAGAAATGGAACGCAGCAGCCGTCGAAAGCTCGAATGCGAGGCATCGACAACCGCTCGCCATATCCTGTTTGATCGACGGAACTAGTGCATAAACAGCGTCGGATAAAACAGTCTCTCCGCGCTCTGCAAGGAGGGTTGTAGAGTAAGCAGCCTTAGGTGACACGATGAACGTGTCACGAGTGCCGAAGTCTGACTGTAACGAAATCTCAAATCGCTCAAGCCCCTTATTAAGGGCTTGCACTTCCGCATATGTAAATTTTTGCTGATCCCGAAATGCGTCCTTGAGAATCTCTTGGAGAGCGGACAGCAATTCAGAACAAGAGGAATAGCTGGTTATCGGAGGAAGGGTGTCGTTGAAAGCAAAAATTCGCAACGCCTCTTCGGCCTGAAACAGCTCTCCATACATCCCTACAAGCGTCATCTCGGTCGTAATGCCGTGAAGAGGAATTAGCTTCTCGGCTAGGCGATAAAAATACGAAGTATTGATGCGCTTCACGTTGGTTCCTTGTAGAGATATTGAGAATTAATGAGAAAGCCAATCATACGCGAGCCGAAGGTTGCTGCCCAGATTGCAGGGAGTGCAGGTAGACAGAGGACCAAGGCTGAAAAGAGAACCCTGAGAGGTTCTTATAACCGTTTGGACAAGCTGGAAATTGGACTTAAGCGGTGTTTGAATCCTTAAACGAAATAAGGCCCTCACTGAATGCAGAGTATGCAAACGGTGAGGGCTAATTGGTTGAAGGGTGTAGTATTCGGTACGTCACCAAACATCAGATCACATGACCACTGGAGAATCACTTGAAGAAATTTGCATTGCTCTGCCTTATGGCCTTTACATTCACCGCTTGTCAGGCACAGAAGCCTTTGACTGGACGCATCGCTCGAAACTCTCACGTTTTCATCGAACCGATGGACGGTTTCGAAAACTATCTCAGCGCTGCAATTCTCAAGAAGAAAGTTCCAATCCTGATCACCGATGACAAAGCGAAGGCTGATTACATCATTACCGGAACCTCACATGTCGAGAAGGCAGGATGGGCCAAAACCATTTTTGTGTCTCCCCGGTCTGCGGCAGGTGCCAGTATCACTATGAAAGATGCAAGGACTGGAGATCTCGCCTTCGCCTATTCGGTTGACAAGTTCAATGCGGCCAGAGCGAATCAGAGCACTGCTGAGGCATGTGCAAAGCATCTAAAGGAAGCAATCGACAAAAAGTGACCTCCAAAAAATCCCTGCCTCAACCCGATGCAGAGTATGCAAAGAAATGAGGCAGGGAAATTTTTGCATCAAGCTAACTGCCATTACTTAAGAGTAATCAAGAATCTAGGGCATCAGGTGAAGGTGTTGTCTGTTGGAGAGGTGTCTGCCCCGTAGCTTGAGCCGATTGGTTGTTTGCTTGATTCATCACTTGCACAGCCAATGAGAGACCAACACCATTCTGATTTTCTATGATCTTGACTGCCTGTGTATGTGAGAGAGCGTTGATGCAACTGTGATGGAGGGAAAGAATTGCATCTTGGAGTTTCTGATCTCCTTCGATGAACTTTATCTTTATACCGAGTTCAAGCAGCTTATCAGTGTGAATGTGGCGAGCATGATTCTTAGTCAGAGCGTGACTGCCTAGCCCTTGAACGATGGCTTCGGCCTTTTCGTCTGCATTCTCCTCACCCTTAAACATCCCATCGCAGAGCCACCGTTTCACCATTTCATTTGACCAAGTGATAGCCTTTTGGCACTGTCCGATGAGGGTAGGATTATATTTCGCTACGATAGGCTGCCAAACTGCAAGTTTCCCCTGTAGTTCTTGTTGGTTTTGTGCACTACTGATCTCGTCAGTTGCCCTTTGAAATTCCTCAAGAATGCCATGCGCCGGGAGGAATCCAACTTGCGGATCGATAGGGCCAAGGTTGGAGTGCTTCCCCATCAGGATTTCGCTGCAAGAAAGAGAAATCATCGTTCCAGCCGACATCGCAAGTTGAGGAACTATGGCGCGAACATTTGACCCGAAAATTTGATGGATGTAATGAACGATCGATTCGGTGGCAGCAATATCGCCGCCAGGAGTATGGAGGACGATATCCAACCCCTTGGATTTATCTAGGTCATGAAATGCTGCCATGAATCCATTTTTGTCATTGTCGTCGAGTGCCATGTACTGATCGAGACCCGGTAGTCCACGCTTCTGCAACCAGCCGGAATAATAAATCACTAAATTTCGGTCTGTCAGCTGGGAGAGTTCGCGCATGTATTTCCTGCGCACCACGTCGTGCCCAGTCCCAATCGCGCTGACTTCCTTAATGATCTCGGTAAGATTTGGCATTAGCCTTGCTGACGTTCATTACTCTGGCGCGATACAACCTGAATAGGAACTTGCGCTGCCACGCCCGAATAGGGAGTGAAACACAGTGCAGTTCGCTTTTCTTCGGTCTCAATGTTAAGTGCCTCAAAGACACTTTGAATCTCGGCTTCGGAAAAAGTCTTCATAGTCATCTCAGAAAGACTACAGGAAGAATCCGACTTCGGGTCAATTTTATTTCTTTTTCTTTCCACTTTGGTTCCACAATGAAAAGCCCCAAACCCCTAATGTTTACGAGATTTGGGGCATTGCATTGGTGCTGATTATGTATTAAGCGTGCTGCGTCAGACTGCGAATCGGATGAGTTCCGGCATCGGTGTTATATCCACCCACACGACAGAACAAAACAAATCCAGTCTCATTTTTGAGTGCCAGCAATTCCGAAAGCCGCTTGATTCCGAACGAACCAGCCTTTCGCACAGTGTATTGCTTCAGATCACCGAACAGAATAGAAGTGCTCGAAGCTGCAATCGCAGGCCGCGATTCATCAATCACAATCGGACGGCCAAAGATCGAAGAGAACGGCTGGGAGCTTACGGGATCAGTTTGCAGAATGGGCTGCCCTGTAGTCGAGATTAGTCCCATCAAGGCGGCACGAGTCTTGCTCGACATAACCCAACTTGCATTTAGCGCGTAAGCCGCATCCAACGAGCCAAATAGATTCACGAGATCGTCGTAGACAATCGCGGTAGGACTCGCGGACGTTGCGCCAAGCGTGGAACCAAGAGCCTGCACGTTGCTTCCATTGCCGAGAGAGATCCATCCTGCAAGACCACGGTAATACCGAGTTGCTAGTTTGTTCTGAATCCAACTATCGAGATCAAATTCTGAATCCTGCAAAAGCTGATTGCTGATGGATACCAGACCAGAGGTAGCAGTGTCCGTGAGACTTTGAAAGCCAGATACCGTCGGGTCGTTCTCTGTGGTTGCGGTGGCTTCTGAGATCAGAGTCAAGCCCTGAGTCGTATCGTTTTCCATTGCCACATCAATCGGGCCACCTCCGCTTGTATTCAGCGTATAGACCGCATCAACCAGCTGACCGTAATTTTTCAGAGCTGCGTGGAAGATGGGATCAAAGCTAGTTGGAACGAGGACATTGCCGCCAGTGATTGGCGTAGCAATCGCGCCTGCTCCAAGGTCTCGCTGTTCCTGAGTGCGGATGAAGGAACGATTTTCAGGACTCACCTGTCCGAAACGCATCCATTCCTTGAACGCACGCTTTTGGCTCTTAACCGTCTCTTCAGACTTATCATCGTTGCCAAAGCCGGCACGGGGCGGGCGAGTGCTCCGCTGCTGGTCCTTATTGAAGGTCTCAACCGCTTGCATACGGGTGATGTCAGCAGTCAGCGCATCAGAATCAGCGATCATCTTGTCAAAATTGCTGCGGTCTTCAGTGGTCACCGTTTCCTTGGTAATAAGGGCCTGTGCATCCACCATCAGTTTGTTGCGTTTCTCGGTAGTCTCTTGAATATTCATGTGTTTCAACTTTCGGAATTTGAATTTGGGCGCAGGACAGCGACTCACCCCAGGGCAAGTGCTTCTCATGCAGCAACGGCAGACACACGCCATCGAAGGCAGCTAACGGGTAGCGTGTCTGCCGTCACAAACTTTTGTGTTGGTTATTTGCGCTTAGAGAGTTCCAAGTGCATGTGCAACTTGTGGCGCTCGGATTTATTCAGAGGTTTGCTGCGGTCTTCATCCTCGTCATCTTGAGCAGGACAGCCGTTTTCTGCGCATTCCTCGTCATCGCATGTGGGCATTGAACAGTTTTCGCAATCATCATCCAGGCATTCAGGACAATCGCAATCGCAGCCGTCTAAATTGCTACGGGTGATGAGTCCGCGAATTTCGGCAGGAGCACTCCGCAGATTGATTGAAGTTGCTGGATACGCTGCGAAGCTGGTAACAGAAATTTCAGCCAGGTTCACATCGAGCAGGGTGCGGACAACAGCACCATCAGGCGTAGACGCCCACTTGTCGCCACCTTCAGGAACATTGAACCCAAAACTGCATGAGGTCAGATTCCCAGTACGGATATTCTCGGCTGTATCCTCTGCAATCGCGGTGTTGGGTAAGGTGACCGTGAACGCCAGCCCCTTAGCATCCTGATTAAGTGTGAGTGTTCCTGCTGTAGTCCTGCCCAATAACTGACTGCTCACATGGTCTCTTAGCATCACCACGTCTGGAGATTCCCTCAGAGTTCGAGTGAACATGCCAGGATTGCAAATCTCTGTGAACCCACCAAGATCCACGCTAGGGCTGTTGAATCGGACAGCATAACCAGAGAGCACTTTAGAACCATCTGCACCAGTAGCTAATCTGATTTCTGTTGCTTTGATATTGCGTTGTTCTAACTTAGCCATTGGGCAGACCTTTCAGTGCTACATGCTCGGCAACGCTACGATGAGCGGTAAGCGATAGGGTTTTGGTGACTCTCAACAATTCTTGAGCAGAGATCGAATCAAGTTCTTCTGTTGTCCAGGTTGCCGAACGTTCAGTGAGTTTCTTGAGATAGGCAGCAATGGCCTTGGTTGGCTCATACGTCCAATCATTTGCCCATGTGTGTTGCTTGATAGCCTCAATCTTCGATTCAGCGATGGAGGACACAAGAGGTTCAAATATCTGCGTCACGGTCGATAGATCGCGTTTATCAGGTGTTCTGGCAGCCAGTCTGCCCACTGCATCCCTATAGAGACGCGCATACTGTGCAGAAGATCTTGCTGCATCATCAGAAACAACCGGAGCGGCACCAATCGGCTGATCTTGAACAGACTCTGTATCTAGCAGGAGTTCTGAGTTCTGCATGTTTACAGGAGTCCAATAGACATCTCCAACTGGACCGATTGGGTTCTCGCCCAACTCACGCCGCACATCATTTGTTGAATAGAATCCCCACTGCTTGCCTGTCGCATATCCTGCCATCGTTGAGGCAAAATCACCACGTAGACGCTCACGTAGATCGAACAGGATGAAAGATGTATTCGGTTTGCCGTTCGGAGCAGGTGGGAGGAGCTTGCGCCTAAACTCAATCTCGATGCGCTTTAGGATTGGCGTCAGGGAATCCTGCACGAACGAAAGACTCTGTTGCTCATGATTGGAATTAGACAGGCGGGTCAAATCCCCTACCATCGACGCTGGCACACGGAAGGCGGCAGCGATTTCACTACGGGAAAATGAACGC
>JGI26532J50257_10001299_pt1 | contig 11959 bp, 13 predicted proteins | sample ThiBiot_500_plan_FD_50257 | JGI IMG/M metagenome (IMG submission 50257) | reverse complement strand
ACACACACACACATATCACCTTCAAAGATCGATAACATCAATAATCTTAAACAATGATTAAACGTAGTTATATACGATAAGACGTGCTAAACGAACTATTTATTTAATATACGCGAATATTCTTGTATAGGTAGACAGGTAAGTAAGTGACATGCTACTGTCTATGATAGAACAGAACAAAATAGTGTTCAATACAGCTGTATATGTATGTATATGCCATTAGAATTGTAGAAGAAAGAGCGAGAGAAAGAATAGATCGATGGATGAATGAATAGAAGTTCACCTGAGTAACAAAAGGCGGAGTAACATAAACAAATTTGTCGATTTTGAGTATAAGAGAATAAAAGAAAAGAAAAGTCTTTTAAGTTAGTCAGAGAAAACCATTTATGTATAATCAAATTCCACCTTATTCATACAATAATGATGTGACAAGCACGTTACTACCTTTGATTTCTCTTTTCCTTCGTTCTCCTTCTCTCTTGTTCTCATTCTTACTATTTCGACTGATGGGCCCTATTCATTTATTAAACATCTACTTTCATCATCGAATAACGAACACGAGATATTTTCTTTGTAAATTTTAGATATAAAACAAAACATGCATCATGTTTGTTTGTTCATTCAAAATCTAATATTGGTGTTATTATTCTATCAATTACCAAATCAACAGGTAAATGAGTAAAAGTTAAATCTTAACATACATTCAAATGGATTCATACGAGCACTTTTCTTTCCTTATGTAATACTGTTCACAGCTGTGATTGTTCAAAGCGAGAACTCATTATTGTATTTCTAAATGTGTATTTGCCTCATTAGTTCACTGATGATGATCAAATATGAAAACTATCGATTTAATCAAAAAAAAGATCTTTATTCAATTTTAAAATCTTCATTTTTTTTCTTCATATAGATCAATTGTCAAGAATCTCCCAGTACACTCGTTGTTGATTTACTTCAATTGACAATTAAATCTTCGAATAATCTATTGGACAATTGTTCATCAACATTATCGTGTAATATCTCTACGACCGTTTGTTTAGATTTCATTTATAAGTAAGTTATGCGAAGCGATTTCTTTTTTTTTGGATGCTTATTATTCATTGAATGTCTGTCTTTTGAACAAAAGCGAACGTGATTAAGCATTTGCGATTGTTGAATCCTTAGATGATGAGTTCTCTTTTGAGAAAATAAATCGAAATTGAATTTATTAATGAGAAAATAATAGCTCACCTGTATTTTGTGTTTTTTTTCGGAGGAGGGTTTTAATCGAAAATAAATTCTGAGTTNTATTTTTAGCGGATTAGAAAGTAACTGGACGTCATGTTCGTTGGGCTCGAAATCTTTTCAAACGAGAATAAACAATACCGGTCTATTGAATTTTTATTCAATATCAAATGCTGCAACTATTCTGCCTCTACAATTTCCTTTGACATTAATTGCTGAAGTGAGATTTGAAGAAAACAAAAAACGAAACAAGATTTTATATTTGATTGTAGAATTTGATCAATGTCAAANTCTTTATCTTTTTCGATTCGGGAACTTTGACATTATTAAGTCGATTTAATACAACATTTCGAATGGATTCATCTTATCCATCATTGACATCAGCTGTATATCAACGACAAACACTTGTTGATACATCGAGAAATTCGACAAACCTAAACGAGTTTGATCTTGTTTTTTGTCCCTCTGGAACAAAAAAAAACACGTTCTCTTTTGAATAGATTGAATATCGGCATGACGAGTTATTGTCAATCGACATACTATGGAAATCAATGTTCGATTCGTTGCATTCCAAATGATGATTGTTCGAGTTCGTATACATGTAATTCAACAACAGGATCGAAGATTTGTTCGATGGGTTGGTCGNGAGATGATTGTAACATTCGAAATACATCGTANATTTCATTGAATTGTTCAACANCAGGTTCAATATGAAATAAACCAAATCGAATACTAAACGTTCGTTTTTTTGTTCTTAATTTAGCATTGACATGTAATAATGGTGGTTTCTGTCAGACATTTAACAATACCAATCAGCCGACATGCTGTTGTCCAACTGGTTTGTTCATTTGAATTTTCGATTCGTGTTTGTTTTTGTCTATAGGTGAACTTATTAGGATTTACTGGTTTGAATTGCGAATATTTATCAACGTGTACGGCNAATGTCACCTGTCAGAATAATGGTACATGCACTGCAGCATATGATTCACTCTCACGTTCATATTATTTTCAATGTACTTGTCCGAATGGGTACGCAGGATTGTATTGTCAAGAAAAACGACAATGCCCGATAAATTATTATGGATCTAATTGCACTGTATACTGTTCAGCACCGAATTCTTGTTCTCAAGGACATTTTCAATGTGATTCGGATGGAAAGAAGACTTGTTTACCTGGTTGGACGTCGGCCAATAGTTGTCTTATTAAAAACATTTCATCGTATTTGGATTCCGAATGTCCTGTTTCAACAGGTTGCCTCAATGGTGGTTCATGTTTCAATGGTTCATGTTGTTGTCCATCTGCTTACACTGGTTCGTCATACGACTATTCTCTTTCTTTTTTTTTCTTCAAAAAGAAATCTTATTAAATTGAAGGTCGTCTTTGTGAAACTCTGATTAATCCTTGTGAAACTAGTCCTTGTCTTCACAATGGTCTTTGTCTGCCAACATCAACCGGCTATCAATGTTTATGTTCGAGTTATTATACAGGTTCATTGTGTGAGATAACATTGAATCCTTGCGATTTTTCACCTTGTCAAAATGGTGGTCAATGTCAATTGACAGGAAATAATTCGTTTTCTTGCCGATGTCCAACAGGATATTCGGGTCAATTCTGTGACAATCAATTGAACTATTGCAATTCGAATCCATGTGCAAACAATGGTATCTGTATAAATACAGTTGATGGATTTTATTGTCTATGTTCGATTATATACACGGGTCAAACTTGTTCGATACCATTGAATCCATGTCTTTCTCAACCATGTGTCGACAATAATACAATCAGCTGTATTAATCATAATGATTCATCGTACACATGCGAATGTCGAACAGGTTATACAGGTTCGATTTGTGCACAAGCAACAAATTCTTGTTCGTTATCACCATGTCAAAATGGTGGCACATGCATTGATACAATCAATGGTTATAGTTGTCAATGTACGGAATATTATCAAGGTAGTGATTGTAGCATACCAATCGATCCATGTTCGAGTAATCCATGCGTTGCATCGGGCTCGATTTCATGTCAAATTGATGCGAATACAACGAATTATAATTATAGTTGTACATGTCAACCAGGACATACGGGTAAAATAGAATGGAAAATAATTCGATGAAGATTTTTTGTATTTTTTTTGTATCGTTTAGGAAGACTTTGCGATACAGAATTAACACCATGTAATAGTGGTCCATGTTCATTTGGTACATGTGTTACGAATGGATCAGCATGGACTTGTGTTTGCTCACCAGGTTGGACTGGTGTTCAATGTAAAGATGGTATCAATGAATGTTTATCGAATCCATGTTTAAATGCTGGTGTATGTACGGACGGTATTAATGAATATCGTTGTACTTGTTTGACAGGTTTTACGGGCACAAATTGTGAAATAGCAGTTAATCCATGTACAAGTGCGCCTTGTCAACATAATGGTACATGTATCAATCAAGTCTCATCGTTTCTATGTGCCTGTCCTGCAGGTTGGACAGGTGTTACTTGTGAAAGTGATATTAATGAATGTGCTACAGCTGATGCTTGTCATCCAAATGCTACTTGTGTTAATACAATTGGATCGTATCAATGTATTTGTCCGAGTTGGTTAACAGGTCCTCAATGTTATACAACTATTGATTTATGTGCAAGTAATCCATGTCAAAATAATGGCAGTTGTATTTATAGTTATGGCGGAATAGTAACTTGTCTTTGCCCGTCGGGTTTCACTGGAACCTATTGTCAAGTATGTTCATTTTGAAAAAATAGGCAAACAGAAAATAATTAACATTCGTTTTTTTAGATCAATATTGATGATTGTCAAGCATCGCCTTGTTATAACAATGGAACTTGTATCGATCAAGTCAATAGTTTTATTTGCTTATGTCCATCAGGTTATACGGGTATTCGTTGTGAAACACCAATCACTCAATGTCTAACAAATCCTTGTCTCAACGGTGGAACATGTCGAGAAGCTTATGTTAATTCAACTTTAACTTACATTTGCATATGTCCATCATTGTATACAGGTTCACGATGTGAACAAATCATAAATCCATGTTTAAGTTATCCGTGTATCTACGGAAATTGTTCGTTAACATCAACAACTACTCCAGCTTATGTTTGCACATGTATCCATGGTTATACGGGACCAACTTGTGCAATACCAATTGATCAATGTTCGTCATTACCGTGTGGTCCCTATGGAACATGTACAAGTTTAGGAAATACGTATAGTTGTTGCTGTTTACCAGGTTATACGGGAACGAATTGCAATGTTCTAATTAATTATTGTTCGACAAATCCATGTTCGACTGAAGGCGTATTACAATGCACAACAGCAACTGCAGGAACATTCATCTGTTTATGTAAAGCAGGTTATACAGGTCAATATTGTGAAACAAATATAAATGAATGTGCATCACAACCAGTAAGTTTGTTCTTGAAAACATCAAATGAATTATATTGTTGTTCTAGTGTGCGAATGGTGGTACTTGCGTAGATTTAGTTAATGGTTATCAATGTTTGTGTCCGTCAGTTTTCGGTGGAACACATTGTGATCGTTTGCAAGAACAATGCACTGGTTTAGAATGTCTCAACGATGGTAGATGTATTACCAATGGAACGAAATTTGCATGTTTATGTGCAGATGGATATCAAGGTGCTAATTGTGAATTGTTAATTAATTATTGTGAATCACAACCGGTAAATATCGATAATTTCGAAAAGAATGATTTTGAGTTTTGCTCTTCGTAGTGTCAAAATGGTGGAGAATGTATAAATACAAATTCAGGTCCGAAATGTAACTGTTCTGTGGGTACAACGGGTCCATTCTGTGAAACAGTTATTGATCAATGTCAATCATTGCCTTGTTTGAATAATGGAACATGTAAATCATTGATTAATCAATATGTTTGCATTTGTACAAGTGGTTATACGGGAACTCGATGTGAAAATGAACGAAACGAATGTCAACCAGTTAATCCGTGTTTAAATTCGGGACGATGTATCGATCAAATTAATAATTTTACATGTCTTTGCGATGCAGGTTTTACTGGTTTCTATTGTGAAACACAAATTGATTATTGTCAATCGAATCCGTGTTTAAACGGTGGAATTTGTCGAACGTTAATCAATAGTTACAAATGTGATTGTTTACAAGGATATAATGTAAATCGAATAACAAAAAAATAATAATAGTTTTTACNTACACGTTGTTTCTTTATTTTTCAGGGTACAACTTGTTCATCAGTGATCAATTATTGTTCGAGTAATCCGTGTTTAAATAACGGTTTATGTCAATCGGTTTTAAATGGTTATCGTTGTCAATGTTTGGATGATTATCTCGGTTTAAANTGTGAAAATAAATCCAATGAATGTCTATCGAATCCATGTTTAAATAATGGTATTTGTATCGATCAAANTTGGAATTATACATGTCAATGTCAAACAGGTTACTACGGTTCGAATTGTCATTTATTAGTTGATCATTGTTCNAGTTCGCCTTGTATCAATGGTCTTTGTCAAAATCAAATCGATGGTTTTACATGTATTTGTCCGTCATCGTCATACACAGGTGTTCATTGTGAAGTTCAAATCAATAAATGTGCATCAAATCCTTGCATGTCGAATGCAACATGTATCGATGGTATCGAACAATTTATGTGTTTATGTCCACCATGGTTTTCAGGTCGAACTTGTTCAGAATTAATCGATCCATGTTCGAGTCAATCGACATGTATTAATAATGGAACTTGCATTGTTAATTATGAAAATATGCCGTATGGATTTACATGTAAATGTTTACCCGGTTTTACAGGTGAACGTTGTGAAATTGATATTGATGATTGTGCAACGGGACCATGTAAACGTGGACAATGTATTGATAAAGTCAATGGATTTGCTTGCAGTTGTTATACAGGAAGTGAAGGTGTTCTATGTGATGTAAGAAGAACATTCAATTTTTGATAATGATTGTTTTGTTTTGTTTTGTTTTATTTCAGACTCAAGTTAATTATTGTACGAGTAATCCATGTGCTAATGATGGCGAATGTATATCGGTAGTCAGTTCATATCAATGTCGATGTGCAAATGGATATCAAGGTACAAATTGTCAACAAGATGTTACACAACCATGCGCCAGTAGTCCTTGTCTGTAAGTTCAANTCAATTCATTTTCCTATTATTTCACTCGCTATCATCTCATTTGATTAGCAATAATGGTACATGTACAATTCAATCGTCTAGTGGTTTTCAATGCGCATGTTTATACGGTTATACTGGACCACTTTGTGAATTAACNATAAATCCATGTACATCGAATCCTTGTCTATTTGGTACATGTCATGAACTAGCACCGGGCTATCATTATTGTCTATGTACACCCGGTTATACAGGTTACAATTGTCAAACAGATATCAATGAATGTGCAAGTAATCCTTGTTTGAATAATGGAACATGTGTTGATATGATCAATGGATTTTCTTGTTTGTGTCCGAATGGTTATTCGGGTACACGATGTGAAATTGGAGCGTACGAATGTAGTTCAGGACCTTGTTTGAATAATGGAACGTGTACTGTTGTTAATAATGCATATCAATGTTCATGTCTACCAGGTTTAACTGGTAGTCGATGTGAAATTGATATAAAAGAATGTGCATCATCACCATGTCAAAATGCTGGCATATGTTTAGAATCAGTTCTAAATGAATATCTATGTCTTTGTCCAACTGGTATGTAAATACATAATTTTCCAAAATAATAATTATTGTTTTATATTTCCTCTCGTGTTATTCTAGGTTATACAGGTATTAATTGTGAAACAATTGTTGATCCTTGTTCGTCGATGATTTGTTTAAATAATGGTACATGTATTCGAACAAGTACAACGGTAGCTAGTTGTTCATGTCAAGCAGGTTTTACGGGTACTTTTTGTCAAAATCAAATTAATAATTGTCAAAGTATGCCATGTGTTAATGGTACATGTATACCAGCAGTAAATTCGTATGTTTGCTATTGTTTTCCTGGTTATACGGGTCAACGATGTGATACATTAATTAATTATTGTTCATCGAATCCATGTTATAATAATGGAACATGTATCAATCAAATCGATTCGTTTATTTGTCAATGTCCATCGGGTTTTCAAGGTTCAACATGTGCTATACGTGTTCAAGCATGTCAATCATCGCCATGTTTAAATGGTGGAACATGTAATGATGTTGGACCTGGCCTATTGAATTGTTCATGTTTAAGTTCTTATAGTGGTGCTTTCTGNCAATTAAGAGATACATTTTGTAGTAATAATCCTTGTCAAAACAATGGTATTTGTATTTCGACATTGAATGGNTATCAATGTATATGTCAGCAAGGTTTCGAAGGAGTTAATTGTACGGATATANTTCAAGCTTGNGCATCAAATCCATGTTTAAATAATGGCACATGTGCAAGTTATAGCAATGGACTTGGATATCTATGTACATGTCCATCTGGTTATGCTGGTTTACGTTGTGAAACAATGGTTAATTATTGTTCATCAAATCCATGTTTAAATCAAGGAACATGTATTTCATTAGCATCATCATTCTATTGTCTTTGTCCNNCAACGTATACGGGTACTATTTGTCAAACACTCATTAGTAATTGTTCAACATTAACATGTGGTTCTGGAATACCAATTGTTAATAGTTCGACTACATGTTCATGTCTTTGTTCGAGTGGTTATACAGGAAATTTATGTCAAACACCAATTAATCTATGTACAACAATAATAGGAAATAGTTCCTATTGTGTTCGAGGCGCATGCAATTATCTTGGACCTGGTCTAGCTAATTGTACTTGTCCATATGGATACGGTGGATTACGTTGTAATACAAGATTAACCGATGGCGTATGTGCATCATGTCCTTGTCTCTACGGGCAATGTCGAATTATTGAATTGACTAGTAATTATGTTTGCGATTGTTATCAAGGTTATACCGGTACTCATTGTGAAACATCAATCGATTTATGTTCACCATCACCCTGTGTTTATGGTACATGTGTAATTGACAGTTTGTATGGTTATCGTTGTGTGTGTTTACCAGGTGCAACTGGTCAAAATTGTTCGATTTTAATCGATACATGTTCATCGAACCCTTGTTTAAACAATGGCGTTTGTGTTCAAGGTTTAAACACATATCAATGTGTTTGTCAATCAGGTTATGCTGGTACACACTGTGAAACTGTAATCAATCAATGTTCATCATTAATTTGTTTAAATAATGGTACTTGTATTACTCTACCAACGACACCACCAAGTGCACAATGTCAATGTCCACCATTGTTTACTGGTCTTCAATGTCAATATCCGTATGCACCTTGTACATCTCAGCCATGTCAAAATCTNGGAACATGTATATCGATTGGTACATCAGCTTATGTTTGTAATTGCCCGAGTGGATATACGGGTACGAATTGTGAAATTGGTTTAAATGTTTGCTCGAGTAAACCGTGTTTAAATGGTGGTACATGTATACAGCCAACTTCGAATTATTATATTTGTCAATGTACATGGCCATTCTATGGTGTGAATTGTCAATTAGCATGTGATCCTTGTCTAAGTTTTCCATGTCGCGGACCTTTATCACAATGTGTATCATCAATGATCTATTATAATTATACTTGTGTATGTGCAGCAGGTTTCAATGGTACAACATGCCTAGATCCTGTTGATCCATGTAGTAGTTATCCATGTNGAAATGGCGCAACATGCGTTCGAACTGGTCCTACAACTTTTTCATGCGCTTGTCCTGCTGGTTACAATGGAACTTATTGTGAAACACAAATCAATCCTTGTTCATATTATTCATGTTCAAATGGAACATCGGTCATTACATCACCAACGACATGTCAATGTCAATGTCCGTACTATTACTATGGACAAGGATGTCAAATAAATGTTTGTTCAAGTAATCCATGTTTACTAGGAACTTGTATTTCGAATGGATATTATTCGTATATATGCAATTGTCCAGCTGGATTTCAATTTTTGATGGGAGTGTAAGTAGATTTTTTATACAAGAATAGAGAAATTGAATTGATTTTGTTTTGTTTTGGTAGATGTGCTGATATAAATGAATGTACAACAATACCTGGCATCTGTGCCAATAATGGACGATGTTTGAATTCGTATGGATCATATTTATGTTTTTGTAATTCGGGTTTCTATGGAACTAATTGTGAAATCTATGATCCATGTCGATCTTCACCGTGTCTAAACGGTGGCACATGTGCAGCACTAGCAACTTATCCCTACTGGCAATGTATTTGTCCAACATTATACACAGGTAATTCGTTTCTAATACGTAGAACAAAAAAATTAAGTTCGTTAGTTTTGTTTTTTTGTTCATAAGGTTCTCGTTGTGAAACAATTTCTCTTGGCTGTTCATCGAATCCATGTCGAACAGGAACATGTATCAGTCTTTCAACTGGCGGCTATCAATGTCTATGTCCTTCCTATGTAACAGGTATCAATTGTGATATTCCATTGTTACCATGTTCCTCGAATCCATGTTTAAATAACGCAACTTGTCTAACCATATCGGCAATTAATTATACTTGTATTTGTCCACCATTGTTTACGGGCTTGACATGTTCTCAACAGATAATCATCTGTTCGAATAATTTATGTCAAGGAAATTCGACTTGTATTGTCAATCCATCAACAGGTGTGCAAATATGTCAATGTCCNCCTGAACGATATGGTGTCTAGTAAGTTTGTTTGTTTTTTTTTGGAAATAAAAAGAACAAATTTAAAATAAATGTTTTAAAATTTATAGTTGTGAAATTCTATCACCTTGTGGTTCGAATCCATGCGTATATGGTACATGTCAAAATCGAAATGCATCATCATATCAATGTGCATGCGAACCTGGTTACACGGGTAAATCAAAAGAATTCATTTGAAAGATTACATTTCATATTTTGTATCTAGGAATTAATTGTGAGACGCCTTACGATGTGTGTTCTTCAAATCCATGTAAATATACGAAATAACCATTTTTAACGAGAGAATTTCTCTCTTCTTTAGGTCTAAACAATGGTACTTGTCGAAATCTTGGCAGTGGATTATACACTTGTATATGTCCTGCGTCATACACAGGTACCAATTGTAACATTCCACTTTGTGCAACGGATACTTGTTTCAATGGTGGCACTTGTTTGAGCCAAAACAATACATTACGTTGCCAATGTCCGTGTGGTTATACAGGATCTCGTTGTGAAACTCCATTTGACATGTGTTCCGTCACAAATTGTTTGAATAATGGCACTCGATTAATAAATGCAGCTGCATGTCAATGTACATGTTTATGTCCTTCGACATACACGGGCAGTGTTTGTCAAACATCTGTTCTACCAGTTAATCAAACTTATCCAGGACAAATTATAATTCCAATCGATCGACCTGGTGGAACTTCTTGGGAATTGATTCTTCAATGTATCGATCAAGTTTGGAATAGTCTAAATATAATCTTAGTTTGTAATTCACCATTTACACTTGCTAATCCAACATCATTCTATCCNTATTGTTATCAAATCAATCAACAAACATCATTGATATCTCAGTTGAATGCAATTCAAGATTGTAATGATAAATCATCTGAACTTGTTTGGTTTCAATCAATGGACGAAATTCAACAGCAAGTTATCCCAACATTGATTGCACGNGGTTTAGCACGAGGTACGGACTGTTTTTGTTTGTAATAGATGAAAGCGAAATCGAAGTTTCATTTAAAGATTTTTGGACAAGTGGAATCTATAATCCAACATTAACTCGTTGGCAATGGTTATTAGCAAATAATAATTCTCGTTTGGATATCGATTCATCGATCTTAACACANTATGAAATAAGTTCATCAGGTAAAAAGAAAAGAAAAGAATTCNTTGTAAATTGTTTCCATTCAATTTCAGTTGGTCAATCTCTTCATTTTTCATTTGCTCAACTATCGAATCGACGATTAGTTGCAAGTTCATCGTCGGAAACATATTCATCGTTATGTAAAATCTCAGCAACACGTGTTTTTCTAAATAATGACACGCGTGGTGTTATTTTAACATCTCAACAAACTGGATTTTACAATCAGTAAATTAAATCGATCGAACTTTTTTCCCACTAAAATCCTTCATTTTTCACATACTTAGATCTCAAGTGATTATTTATTATTTTAATTACACGATTTTCTCTAATGTTCCATCGAATATTCTCATTCAACAACCAACAGCTGCTCAATATGCTGCTATGTGCGGTGCGATAAGTACTCCATCGGCATCGGTCGATCCGTATATTCTCGATATTTGCGGTTATTTTCCATCAATAAACGATGGTAATGTTCAATTGTTAATGCAAACGATATCAAATTATTATACTTCACATCGTCTATCCGTTTTATCGAACCGTAAGTTNAATCAAGTTTTTGACAAACAAACATTTTCATTTCATTTCAAGAATATTATCAAGCAATACCTCTAAGTGTCGAACACTATGTCACAGTAGCCGGTGATTTAATGACTCGAATACGTTTTGTTGTAACTAGCGGTTCATCGATTGTTTTGGGTTCGAATATCGAACCGTTACCATCGATTAGCGATATTCTCAGTACAATTACCTATCGAATCTATCAACAATGTACACCATATATTTCAACGAATATTCTCCTACCATTACAAATATGTATTCCATTGAATCAAATTTCCTTGTGGACAAATG
>JGI26532J50257_10001288_pt1 | contig 12028 bp, 9 predicted proteins | sample ThiBiot_500_plan_FD_50257 | JGI IMG/M metagenome (IMG submission 50257) | reverse complement strand
TTGCATTTAGCTTGATGTCGTCTTATCTTGCTCGCGTACAAGAGAAAAATGATGGACACTTATACTCTTCTTTGCATGACGCTGATGTTCACATTTTAAATGGCAACACTTAGAGAAAGAATGTCTCTTTCTTCGAATATAAAAAACACATTAGTTTTCATAGTTTTATTTTAAGCAATTCAATTCTATTAAGATTAGATAATTTGTATTTTTTTTTGTCTTGATCTTTACTTAGAATATTTGATTAACATGGGAATAGATTTAATCTTTTTAATGAAGACATGACAGGAAAGTTCTTCAAGGTTATCGTACGAAGTCTGAATATAATAAAAGCTAAAGAAAAACGGCCGAATGAGAATTAAACACATATGTTTTGATGAACAGAAAAGATGAAATTCAATCATGACTTGCCGGGAGAACGAAAAAAAATTCTCGATCAATAAGATAATGCATGAAGTTACTTATTTGCAAGAATCTCTACGGTTTCCTGTAATTATTTGATTGAATCAACGAACATAGATTTATTGATGCATGATGTCGAACAAAAATTGAATTTCTGCTTGTCAAACTAAGTTTTGTTAATATAAAAGATTATGTAAGAAGAAATTCGATCAATTAATAAATCACCAGGTGATACGAGTATCAAATTTTTTGAATTTATATTCATACAAATGCTAATTACGCATATTTAAATGGTTTCTCTTGATCAATATTCATTGCATACAGACAATATATCTTTCAACGAGATAACCTATCATATGAATTCTTCTACAATTTTCTACTAGACTATACTGACAAAAGAAAGTGTTCGATTGGTAATAGCAACCAACCAACTATAAAATGATTTCGGTTGCGGTAGTGATACGGCTTTCAAGCAATGTTTATTTACACAGAATGATTGCAAAATATTTTTTCCTTTGGTTATAAAATCCATGACATTGCAAACTATCTGGAAATTTCCAAAGACAAGACAAAATTCACGATAAAAAAACCCTTGTTTTATTTATTCTATGATTAATGTTAACAAGAATAAAAACATCTCGTATTTTGTAGAGATAACGTAATTTTATTCAAAGTCATACATAATAAGATGCTTTGCACACTGCTAAGTTTTATATTTTTCTTTATTGCGCTTTGGTTTTTTTATCATTCGTATTTATTCGATAAATTTTGTTCAATTATCATCGGTCGTTCGAAACATTATCGTGCTTTACAACGTCCTAAACGTATCATTCTCATTCGACATGGTCAAAGTCAAGGAAATGAAGATACATCAATCTATTGTTCAACTCCTGATCATGCCATTGGTTTAACAACTGAAGGTCGCAAACAAGCATTGAAATGTGGCGAAGAATTAAATAAAATAATTGGCAATGAAACATTGGTTTGTTTTGTGAGTCCATTTCGTCGTTCAAAAGAAACATGCGAACTAATCTGTCGATCGTTTTCATCTGAAAAAATCCTTCGAGTTCGTGAAGATCCACGAATACGAGAACAAGAATGGGGCAATTTTCAAGATCTAACAACACGTGAAACTGTCGTTGCTGAACGAAAGAAAATCGGCCGATTTTTCTATCGATTTAAAGATGGTGAATCGGGTGCCGATGTCTACGATCGTGTCAGTTCATTTATGGATAGTTTATATCGAGAAATGGATCATTGCTTACTGCCTGATAATAATGTTTTAATTGTCAGTCATGGATTATTTATGCGTTTGTTCCTAATGCGTTTTTATCGATGGACAGTCGAAAAATTTCATACGCTAGAAAATTTCGATAATTGTGCCTATTGTATTTTAGAACGTGATAATCAAGATGGAAGTTTTATTCTTCAAACGGAATTAAAAACATATCCAGAAGAAACAACACACAATCATCGTCTTTCGACATTAGCACATACATTTAGTGACAAAAGTTTCGATGAAGAAGTACATCCATCCATAACTACAGATGATATTAAACAACATGATAAAAAAATTGATTAAGAAAAAAAAATGGATTGTGTTTTTAAACTAAGTTATTGCGATGCAAGACTGTTCGAATTGTTCATAATCTCGAAAAAAAAAAAGAATTTTTGTTGTTTTATTTCGAAAAATAAAAGCGTTTAACTACTTGTTCGATTTGTGTCATTTGATCGATTAATTGATTTAATTCTTCTTCATTAAGTTCGAGTAAAACTTGCTTTGAACTCTGTTCGTTTGTTAATTCTAATTGAAGGTTAACAAGTGGTACACGACATTTAAATAAATGTTCATCATGAAGCACCATCTGAAAACAAACAAAANAAGAGAAGTAATTTAACAAAAAAAAAAAGATTGAAAAGTAATTTTAAATTTTTACTCGAATGTTCCAATCGTAGTTTTTCAAACGATATTCATCGAAATGCTGACTTGCGTGTTGAATATGGTATCGTTCGATATCACGACGATAATCGGTAATGAAATTTGAATAGATTTTTTGTAGATTTTCAGGTAAATTGTAGAAATTAACCTAAATCGAACAGAGTGAAATGAACGACCAAAACGAATGAATCAATGTACTTTTTTCGATGATGGATTTGTACTTCGAATTAATTGTTCTAATTGNAGACGAAATTGNGGATCGAGCGAAACCGAATCTTTCGTTGTTGATAAACGATTCAAAGATTCATCAAGAATTAATCGAAGTGACTAAATCACAAGTTTAAATATTCAATAAAGATTTGTAATTATTTTACTTGAATAAAATCACTTTCTGAAAGTCCGGAAAAATCTTTAATAATTCCCATGAAAAAAATTCTCGACTAGAAATGTTTAACAAAAAAAAAGTAGGTAACTAACTAACACTATGTAATCTCAAAGGAAAAGATAAGAAACATGAATGGTTCGAAAGAAGATAGATGTCAGCTAGTTGATTTTACAATTGGCTCTTCGAATGAATCACTCGTTTCTTTTTCACTCATCATCATAGAAATTAAGAANAGNAAGATACTTGTATTGATCTCATTCGNATTCAAATTAAATCATGTACTATCTACTGTTGATCTTGTCTTTTTCATTAATTCATGCTCGAATACATAATCTAAATATAATTGTAAGACATAGCAAGATTATTTGTTTACAGTTGAATGCAGATGAACTTTTCGTTTAGGATGATAATCGTCAACAAATTCTTTTGAGTACGTTTGGCTTTCTACGTGGCGGGACAATGAATATTAATGTGACAGATTTTACCTATGAAAAAATCGCCGTCGGAAAAGATACAATGGTTTGAATTGTTTCGATTTTATGTTCATAAAATATTTTCGTTTTTCTTTCAGTTCGGATTTAGTATTGACAAGGCTAAGAATAGTGGNATTGCAGATTATCTTGTAAATAAAAATTGATCTATTGAAATCGAATGATTTTCATTGTTGTATTTTGAAGCAAACTCATACAAGACAAACATGTGGACTCTTTCCGAGTGAAGATACAGATGACATTCCACATGTTTACTTTGTAATGGATTATAAATCCGATAAACCAAAGTAGNATAAAAGATTTTTTTTTTGGAGAATTATTANCGAGTTATTCTTTNAATAGAATTACAATTAAACGAACATTAGATTTCGAACTATTAAATATTCATTCGGAATTATTGAACAAAAAAAGTCAATTTATTTATTTATTTTGGGAAATAAATTATGTTTAAATACTTGTTTTAATAGATCAAACATCATCAGTCACTGAAATTCCAATGGAAAAATTAAATAATGCTGCTAATCGATTTCATTTTCAAGTAAATTGATTCTCGTAGTTGATTTTCAATCGTTTGGTTTCTAGTTTCAACTCACAATTGAACATAAACTCGAAGAAGGATTATACAATCTCTATTTTCATAATTGCTTTAACACAACTGAAAATCAACGTTTATTAAACATAAATATTTCTGTAAGAAAAGACAAATTTTTTGTATTTCAGTTCTCACGTTTAATTTTATACCCAGGCAGTAATTGTTGAAAAAAATCTCGATAATTATCTCTCAGCCGGTGAAATTCCATTGCCAGTACTGTATTTTACATGGGCAGTTATTTATTTTCTTTCGGGTTTCTATTGGATATTCGTTTTGAAGACATCAAAGTAACAAATTACATATTCATCGATAAATTCTTCTATTAATTCTTCGTTTGTGTAGACATCCGGTTTACAAAATTCACTATCTAATGTTATTTCTCGTTTTAATCAAAGCATTTTCATTGATTTTTCATGGAGTAAAAGAAAATTACAGAAACAAAAAGTAGAAATATCGAGTTTTATTTAGATTAATCATCATTATATTGCTACTAATGGTCGACATGAAGAAGCATGGGCAATACTATTCTACATAACTCATGTGTAAAGAGAATTTCTTTGAAATCTTTGAGTAATTTATGTGTTCAGATTACGAGGTCTTCTTCTAATTATTGCAATTTTACTTGTGGGCACGGGTTTTACATTTATTAAACATGTTCTATCCGAACGAGAAAGGAAATTATTTATCATAGCNATTCCTTTACAAGTAAAGAGATTTCNTCAAAACAAATAAGTCAACATTGATTATTGAATTTATTNGATGAATAGATCTTAGCTGTTGTTGCACAAATATTTCTCGAAGAAAAAGAAGAAAGTGATGCTGTCTATGTCACATGGAAACAGATATGTTTTATTGTTGATCTTTTATGTTGTGGTGCAATTATTATTCCTATTGTTTGGTATGAAGATTTTCGAAAAAATATAATTTCATGATCAAGATTTTGTCTTTATTGTCGATTAGGTCTATTCGACATCTTGAACAATCAGCGAAAACCGATGGTAAAGCTCAAACCAGTTTGGACAAATTAAAAATCTTCCGTCAATTCTACGTCATGGTAAATATTCGATGAAATATCANTTCGTTTCTTTTTTTTCTAATTAATTCATTTGAATTTTTTTTTTATAAAGATCGTGTTTTATATCTATTTAACTCGTATTGTTGTTTATATAATTAAATTAACAGTTCCATTTCGTTTTGAATGGCTTGAAGTCATCTTTTTCGAATTAACAACATTTATATTTTTTACATTTACAGCTTATAAATTTCAACCAGCAATTAATAATCCTTATTTAGCTCTCGCACAAGAAAGTGATGAGGAAATGGATGCAGAAATGGATGTACCTGTAACTCAAAATCCTGTTTTCGAACAAGTTACAAAAGTCAATCAAAAACCAAAACAATTCATAAGAAAATTATTAACAAAATCGAATAATGATCTTCTTACGCCTGATGACGACGATGAAGATGGTTATCATCATATTCATATGAGTACGACACATGTTTAAATCTGTTGATTAGTATTAACGAGAAAAACAAAACAATGTCATCTTTCTTTCTTTCTCTCTTTTTTTTTGTTCATTCGATGTTTATTTAATCAAAAATAAAAGAAAACAAAATTCCTAAAGATGTAATCTCATCCATCCGTTTGATGCATGTTTAACTTTGGTTTGTCGATGGCAAACAGGATTAGGTACGAAAACATGCGATGGAATTGGCCCTGAACGTCCACGGAAATAATCAGTACGTTCACCGTTTGGTCGTGAAATACTCGATGGTTGACATTCATTTGTTGCAAATGTTTCAAATACAAATTCACCATTCTTCCATTGATTACATTGACTTGCAGGTTGTAATGTTGACGAACATTTAACATCAGCAGCGACGAAATCTTCACTTTGATTGTATTTATTTCCGAAACACCAATCATTCCAAAAGTCTAAACCGTACAAATCACATGCGCCAGTATTACGATTGTAATACCATTGATAACCAGAAGTGAAATTCATCCACATATCGAATGTACCATCGTATGTTGAATTACCTCGGCCACCATTGACGGTTACAATGACACGCATTTGGTTAGCTTGTTTGTCATAGAAAATAATACCTTCCGATCGGAAATCAATTTCGGGAATGACATGAAGAAAAGCAGTTTCGTAACTTTCTGGTGCACAACAATCATGTGGATCGTCTTTTCGTTGTTTTGGTACTTGTTTATTGGATTGAATTGATTTACTTCGTGAAAATTGATTTCGAATCGATTGCGTTAATTTAATATCTGCACATTGATGAAACACTGTGCCATGATCATCTTCTTCGGGATTATTCGATAGATAACGAACACGTAGAACACATTCGTCACATGCTTGATTGGGTAAATCAATTTCGATCGAAAAATTTGTTTGTGTAATTTGATTCATTGAATTATAATCCGAAAATGAATGAAGAACATGAAAATCACTCTCAGCTGGATTCAAACCAACAGCAAATGATACATCAAGAGAACCTGGCTCACCCGTATAATAATGATTTAGATTTTGTTGAAATTGAACTTTATATTTGCTACCAGCAGTTAATGTTGTACGTGGTGATGTGGCTGTCGAATTGTTAATTCCACAGGGACCAATTTTACGATAGCATGGTCGTGCACCAGGTTCGGATATATCAACGTCACCACGTTGTTTTGGTGACCACATACATATATGCATGTGAACACCATTAGAGAGAAGTGTAAGAATAAAAAGAGAAAATGTCCAATTCATTTTTCGACTGACTAAATGAAAAACAACAACAATTGTAACGAGTTTTTAATCCAAGAAAATGCTTGTTCATTAATTAAACATGAAAAGGTGTGTTATCATTTTCTTGATAACGAAAGAGATTACTTTGCACGATGACAATGAAGACCTCAGTTTACTGATGATAAGATATGATTTCTTTTTGGTAAAAAAAAGTTAAACAAATATAAACAATAAAAAAAGAAAGAGAACTGCTTCTCTCTCGCTCTATTTTTGTGTTAGAATTCCATTGTTTGTTTTCATATTTTGTGGTGTAATCATCGATTTCGTCAATTGTTGATCATAAATTAGTAAATCAATATAATTTTTCAAACGTTTTCCTCGTTGTTTAACCCATAATCTCCAATCGTTCATTGCTAGAATTTGTACAACATTTTGTACTGCACTTGTTAGCGTCAAAACAATGGTAAACATTGATATATCTGTCGTCATATATGAATTCGTATCAATGAAATTATTTGTTTGCTGTTCAGCATTGACTAATGAACAATGTATGACTGGATATTGTGAATTCGATGATAAACACATAGCCAAACCATTATTGATATTACCGAGTGTAACAAATATTGTCGGACGACAATGTTCATATGAGTAATTCGAGAGGAATTTGAGTATGGATTGTGTTGATTTATAAATCGAACATAAACGTATATCACATTGAATATTATACGTTTCATTCAATGTAATTTTCATTTTTTGTGCATGTTCGATATCACGTACTGATGAACAGATAATGATACAACGACTTGTGGTTGATGGAAGAGTATTTGTTGAATAGATATTTAATGCTAATAAATCGAATTGAATATCAATATGATCCGTATCATAGATTGATTTCGTTTTATTTTTATCGTCTTCTTGTGTTTCAGTATCATCGAATGTTGATATTTGTCTTTGTTGAGCAAGACTTCGACGTCTTGGCGTAATCTTTGTTGTCAATGGAATATTAATATTTAAATCGAGAATATCTCGTAGTGAATTGTTAATCCAAATCAAATTCTCTTGTATCGTTTCATTCGTTGACGTTGTTTGATTTGTTTTTATATTTGGTCGTATAAGATGCCAAGTATCAATATCGAATGTATTCATCACAACGATTTCTTTCGTGATTGTCGTTGTAATACCGAATTCAATTTTTAAATCCATTAATTGACAATTCTTTTTTGCCATCCAAATATGTTCGAGAATATCAAAAACTGTACAACAAATTTCATACATATATTCGATTTCTGTTTGAGTAATTTTTAAATTTTCAATATCGAAATGTGCATTGAGAAGTTGCTCGTAGGACCAAATCGATGAAAGACATTCATCAAAATCGGAATCATCATCATCGATTAGACTTTCACGTGATGAAACATCNCATTCATCGAGACTACTCGCAGTTAAACGTCGATAAACAAGTGGATGACGTTTATGATAGATTTCAATAATCGGTGGAGTAAATCTATGACCGGGAATGATTCCTGGATTACGTTGAACATAAGTTTCATCAGCTATACGACGTACTATCCATANAATAGGAATCATCGTACATTTTCTTGCTATGAATATATCCGGTTGAGGATGTGGTGCNACATAAAACGTTGGAATCGATGCTTCACGTAGAATTTCATAGACACATGTCGTTATCGACGTTGTTAATGTTCCTTTGCCGGGTATTTCAATGAAGGAATTCGATGAATTTGTTGTTTGTTGAGTATTACCTCGAAGAATACTATCGACACTTGATCGACGACTGCCAGGGATACTATACATTCGACCATGTGTTGGTTGATAATGATCTTTTCGATAAATACAAATAAGACCTGGTTGATCGATCATTGAGTAAATAGTTTTTGTTTTTCCATCGAATAATTTTTGACCAAGTATTTCAATTGTTGATGAAGCCATTTGTCCAATGACCTAAGTGCTATTTGTTTCCTTCGACGAAAGAGAGAGATAGAGAGAGTTATATAAATAGAAATGTAAATTTATTTATCTGATCAATTGTTTAAATAATTATTTGCAGATGATAAGCACTTTTCCTTGCCTTCGTTGCACACGTTATGTCTACTATTTGTTGAGATACATCGTTTATTTCCTATGATAATACGAGATCGACAGCTGGTAAAAGAAAAAAAGTCGAGATATACACTGATATTTCTTCGTTGTCGTCGTCGTCTTCTTGTTGCTATTCTCATTTACTAATCGACCTTCATCTTAACTATCGCTGTTATTGTTGACGAGTCTTGAATTCTATAGACTAATTTATCTATGTCGTAGAAAAGAACCGACTTTTTTTCGTTTATTTGTCAAATCATACATATATACATTTTAACAAAGAAAAACAAAAGAAAGTTTCGTATGATTGACATTTGTTTGAAATATCCTTGTCAGTATTTTCCTTTCGATTCAAATGATAGAATTCTTTTGGTTAGAAGAAAACGACGAGGTTTTTCTTCTCTCTCGATCGATTAAAAATATTTCGTTTGTTTATTTCATAGTAGCAAATTTTTCACAATTAATCTATCGAGATAATTTATTACTCCTCGACAGACACTTTGGCATTGATGAGGACTTTCGAAGTAGATAAAAATAAAGAAGTCTTGATTTTTACTTAATGAATATTGATTCACAAAGAAATTATTAACTTAAACGAAAGAATGAAACATGCATATAGGTACATAAAAATTTGTTTTTGATCAAACAAGTCGTTCTTTCTAGAAATAAAAATTGAATGAAACCATGTTTATTTACTAATCAGTTATCTTACGAGTATAAGTGTTGCCATTAATAGAACAGCTTTTGTTTCGACTTTCATCGTTTGTGGAACTGAAAAATTAACGAAATTTTCAAAGCAAACAAATTCTTTCTTTAAATTTACGTTTTACAGCTACAGCTTTGCCATATTCTGATCGTTCTAAATCAGTTGAAAATGGATACATTCTTCCGATATTCGTTGTTTCATCGTTATCGATAATTTCAAATTCAGGTACACGATGTTGAATTTTACTTTTCAAATGACTTTTACGCAATACAACACTTGCAAGATGTTCACGTCGATCACTGTATATATCGTACCATACTTTTGCAAATGCCACTCTATATAAAATAAAAATCGATATTTAATGACTAGAAAGTGTTCAAATTACATTTAATTAGATCGATCTATTTTTATCTTATCAAAAAAAGAAAATGAAAATGGCAATAATGTTGAAATGTCAAAGAATAACCTATTGTGAGTCTATTCAATCAATTGAAATTATTTCATTGAGAACAGAAGAAGCAAACAAAAAAAAAAGAAAAACGCCGAACGAGATATTACTCATGACAAATCGAAGTTCGTTTTTATCATTAATATTCATTTTAATTTCGTCGATAACAAGTCAATATGTATCGAATCAGAATTCATCATCGCATCGACATAAATTTATGCTACCGATGCATTTGTATGCTGGCGTGCCTTTAGTCAATAAAAATCATCCAACAGCACCACCAATTGAAACTGTACCGCCATTGAATTATAAACAAAATGCTCATCGATATCGTAATGGTTTATTCACAACTCGAACAACTTATTTTTCTCATTTATTTCCAACAACAACAACAACAGCTCAAACACCGAAATATTTTCATTTTCGACGACGAAATCGTACTCGAACAACAACAACAGCTACTCAACAAAGTGCACAGCAATTTGGAATTGTTATTAATGTTTATGATCCAATGGATGTCACCAGTCCGATTAGTAGTAGTACAACAACAACAGCATCAACAACACAATCGTTCTATGATCGATTCCCGAAAATACCATCACATTTTTACAGACCACCGCCACCGACGGTACCAAGAAGTTTTACAGCCAGCAGAAGATTTAGTTATTCAACAAGAACAACAACTACTACTACTACAACGACGACAACAATAACAACAACAACAGTGACTGAACCACTATTTCTATCTAATTCGTCTTCATGGTTATTTACTGTTCCTTCATTTTCGGAAATAATCGATCAATATCCTCGTTATCCAACAATTCTTCATTGGTTCGAGGAACTTTCACAACATCCGAATATTTCTCGTTTTTTTGCCTATAAAACCGTCGGTTATACGCATGAAAATCGTTCAATAGTCGTTGCTAAAATAGGTCTCATGCCATTCCAACGAACTCGTCGTTCGATTTGGTTAGACGGCGGTATTCATGCTCGTGAATGGATTTCGACTGCAACTATTCTCTATACAATATCTCGAATTATCAATGGAACTTTAGCACGTGATAATCATATACGAAAATTAATCGATTCATATGATTTTTATTTTATGCCTGTTGTTAATCCCGATGGTTATGTTTATACACATGATGATATAAAAACGAATTCGAATAGAAATGACGACGACGATGATGACGACGAAGATGAACAACAAGATATTCAACGAATGTGGAGAAAAAATCGACGACCACATGAAGATTGTCCTGGCGTGGATTTAAATCGAAATTTTCCATTCGCATGGGACAATCGTGGTGCATCGAAATTTCCCTGGTAGGTCGATAGAGAAAGAAAACCGAATAAAATTCTTTCTTTTCTTTTATTGTTCGAATTTAGTGAAGAAACATACCGTGGACCCTATCCAGAATCTGAACCTGAAGTTCGCGCAATTACATCATTTATTCTCAAACGTCGACGTCATTTTCACGCATTTATCACTCTGCATGCATTTGGCAATCTTTGGATGTTACCATTTTCGTTTTCAACACGAATTCGTCCGTATGATTATCATCGTACTGAACGTTTACTCGTTCAAATGAATCAACTAAGTCAAAACACATTTCGTATTGGTCAATCATCGACTGTTCTCTATCCAGCAACGGGCACAAGCGAAGATTGGGCGAAAGCTATTGCGCAAATTCCACATACGTTTTCTATCGAACTTCCACCGAGTACAGACGCATTTGATATGCGTCAAGATGAACTCAATGGTTTTACATTCTACGCGGATAAAGATATTTCAACTGTTGCCGAATCGACTTATCGTTTATTAAGTTTATATATTAAAAATTTAGCTAAACTTCAACATCCATCACGAATAACTATTTAAGAGAAATGAAAACTTTTTCTTCTTTTCTGCTTTCTTTTTGCTTTTCTTTTTCTTCTTCTCAGAATATATAAGTAGAGTTTTATTTCAACATACCCTTGCCGTATAGATCCTATTGATCGTCGATTATTTGAGGACGATACTAAACAACAGACTTCTTGTTTACAACATGCTCGACAAAACAGTGGCAAACAATTTCGATAGAATTCAAGAACAACTTGTTTTGTTTCAGGATTTGTGAGAATAATTCGTTGACTAAATACAGAATTGAAAACAGATGGTACTGTTTTATCGCCTTCAAACAAAATTAAAACGCAAAATATAAACAAACAATTTTCTTTAGAA
>JGI26532J50257_10001283_pt1 | contig 12056 bp, 18 predicted proteins | sample ThiBiot_500_plan_FD_50257 | JGI IMG/M metagenome (IMG submission 50257) | reverse complement strand
GTCGAGTTCTACTTGGAACCATCGTTGGAGCCATTGGAGCCAGTGATCCCGCGAATCGGGAAAGGAAATACTCGAATCCGGTGCTAAGATATCTTACGTCTAATGTTCTGTTCTCAGCAAACAAGGCTTTCAAGAATTTTCAAATCGAGAAAATATACTAGGTAGTAAATTTTACAAGCGGCAGTAAAACATGATTTTCATCGAAAACTAACATCCGATTCGAATTCTCCATACCCGATTTCCTTTGATCAAACTTTATGGAAAATTGGAATTTTATGTCTTGGTACCACCCCAGCTGGAGAATACCAACATCAAAATTTTAAAAATCCGACATCAGATTCGAACTCTCCGTGCTCAATAACCTAGGATCTAACTAACTTCGGACTATGAATGACCGATATTAGCCACTATAATACGTGCTGTTTTCTGATTGGACCGGACAAACAAAGTTTTAAGACTTTTTCCTACCCATTTTAGAAGCCTATAACCCTTTCTTTCAGAAAAGGGAATAATCTGACTATTATGAACTTTGCCTATAGTCTTATAAAATAAAATCTTTAANGATATATTGATATACAGTGAAACCTCTCACAATGGACGCTATTTTTCAGTTCCACTCATATGAAGGTGATCTTTTTATTACTATTGTAGTGAGAATCGATGGTTTTACATCAGAATTACTAACAACCACGAATAGCTATCAGCAATGAACAGGCAAGCATCTTTAACCTGTACTGAACGCGTACTCAATGATCCCTTTGATTATCTCCTAATGTAAGTGTATTTCAGACATCAAGAAGTACATGTTGTTGAACGAAATTTTAAAAAACGACATCCACCTTAATAAGATGGACAGTTTTAGCCAGTNCAAATAATGTCCACTGTAGAGAAGTTTCATTGTAAAAATATGAAATGAATATTTTCAGTTCTCAGAATAGAATTTAATGTTTTGTGAAAGAAACATTCTCTTGTATACCATTGTAAAACTTCATTTGCGCTCGATATGTTATTTTAACAATTGAATTAGCTCATTTTTATCTTTTTCCTATTGCTAGATTACAGAATTAACATTGAAGTGAAAGAAGAAGACGTTCTTTCAACCCTAAAGATGTAAATGACCCCACGGAAAAAAAATCGATGTGGAACCGCTTCAAGTCGCGGTTTTATACCAATAGCGCGGTTACTAGTAGACATACCGCGACATCATCACAAAACCGGTAGTAACCGCGGTACCACACAATGCGCTCTTCGAAAACCGCCGATAACCGCGGCACTACACGTTGCGATCTTATGAACCGCAGATAACCGCGCCGCCACACGTTGCGCTCTTCGAAAACCGTAGATAACCGCAGTAATACACACTGCGTAAAAAAAACGCAAATATTGACGGTGTTACAAGTCTCAATATCAGCAAAGATATTAAAGCAGTTTTTCTTACGTATAATTAATGTTTAATTTTCAACATCAAACATAAAAAAAATCATGTTTTATTTAAACAAAAGATAAGAACAATGTTGAAACGATTATAGAGGAAGAAATAATAGAGAAATATTTATGATGATTCGTATAAATTTGGAAAACGAGCAAAATAACATACGTCGTTGTTTTGGTAGAAACAACCTTTTTCAATCACATCTGTGACATGTACAAAGTCAAATGTATCGTTAGATAAGTCGCCATATATGATGTGTTTATTAGTAAATGTTTTATTCTTGAAAGTTAAAGAATCGTAATTAGTGTTTCGTAGTGGATGTATTTTCAATATATATAAATGTTGTTCTTCGATGTAAAATATATTCTCTATAATGCCATACTTCGTGATATTGTCATATGCATAAACGACACAAGAATCAGTGAATGTGTTCGACTTTGAGCTTTTAGCTGTCGAAAGAATTAAACCGTTACGATTAACTGAAAATAAAAAGAAAACGTTGAAATGATCATATTAAATGTATTATGGATTTAAATCAGGAATGTGATGAATATACTCACTGGATTTCATGGGTTTTAACGTACATTCTTCGGAGACTAATTCATATAAAGATTTTGCATCTTGTTTCGAAATAGATTTTGAAGAAACATGCTGCTTGTTGAAACAAGCTTTTCCCGTTTTTAAATATTCGATTATTGGTGAAAGTTCAGATGATGAACAATGGTGATTCGATGCGTAATAAGCATTCGTAAGTAAATCGACATTCATTGCTAATTCAGTACCGATATTTTTCGTACCATGAATTGAAGAAGATAAACAACCTACGGATAAAAGCATACCAAACAATGAATATTAAAGTATTTTTAATATCTGATTTTACCAATAACACTTTCATAATTGAAAGTGCTGTAATTCGAAAGCGGACCAAAATCTTTGGCTGTATCGGCAAAATGCTTAACTGCATGAACTGTTTGAACGACAAAACGTTCTGGATATGGAAATTCATCTACGAAACTATTTAATAGAAAATCCATTTCTTCCAAATCTTGCATTGAAATCTCTGATGATTCTCCAGTAGCAATGCCAAAAGCTAATTTTTGCAAGTGTTCATAATACAAAGGTGGCAAATATTTCTTGAAAACGGGATATCCAATTAGCAACAATATTCGACATTCGTTAGCTTTTAGTTTCATGCATTTAACAACAGATCTTGGTGCTCGTGCTGTTGTTGTTGGATAACGAATTAGAGCAAGATCAGCAGCAATCGATGGCAAAACACCTGATAAAGACCATTGTTGCTTCTTTGGAGATTCAGTCCATAGTTGTAATAGCTTTTTCTATGTACAAAAAAAAAATATACATTTTGGTAATACACGTATGTTCAATCATATATACACGTACAAATGCTCCATGATAAATTGTGTGTAAGGTATCGCTCATAAAACTGGCACCACGATCAACAAAAGCTAAATTGCACAATTCACATTCCCCGATATAACCAAATGTGTGTGACTTTCGTTCGACAAAAAATTGTACACCATTACGAATACCATGACATATGTCAAACCATCGAGCGTTCGAACGTTTTTCTGGTTGTTCGCCATTCGGTGTTGGGAAAATTCGAATATAGGTTGTTGTTATTTTTCCTGATCGATTTGGTACTGCAGATAATTTGGCCGGTGTCGTATAACCTAAGAATAAGAAAATGAAAAAGAAATGGAAATTCATTCTTCAACGATAAAATCTCAATGACCTGCTATTTCACATTTCGAACAACCAAATAAAGCATTAGGTTCAGGTTGATTTTGTACCAAACTGTTCGCAGGTTTGTCATTACTGATACCGATTAAATACACTCGTAACATCTGATACGAAACAGTAGATATCATATATAAATTTGGTTTTTGTAATTCTTCTAAACAAGACACGATGGGAACCAACATCTTTTGTACAATTGCTCTAGATGGTTTTTTTCGTCCTACACTAACTGCAAGAACTAAAAAAGAAAAGACAAGTTCAGTATAAATATTCATATTATTAAAAATGCATACTAATCATTTTTTCGATGTTAAAACGGATTGATCGATCTAATTCATTCAAACAGGCGGTAAATGTCCACATGGTTTGTTCGCTACTGGTATAAACGGCTACTCCATCAATATTCGTTGTTAATGAAATAAAATGCTTGTGATACTCATTTTTCAACGACTCCACAACATTCTTATAGACACGTCCATCATAAACATCAGTCATGGTAGTTGAAAACGTTGTTGATGTTTGAGCTGTTAAATGTAGATTTGTTTGATCAATTGATTTCAATATTTGTTCTATTTGTTGCCGGATATTCATTACCAAAAATGTGTGTGGAATAATTAAATTACTGAAACTGGCCGAGCATTTATTATTTGTACATTTATATGCATTCATCGATTGGTGTTCACATTCAGGACAAAAATACAAGGTTGAATAAATCAATTCTTGTTTAATTTTTGTTTCATCTTGCGCTCGCTTGACATGTTCTTTTAACTTGTACCAAGATGATGGAGAACGTGGAACTTTGAGTGCTTTTAACAACTTGAGTACATCGGCAATAAGACTATTTGAACACTTGTGCTTTCTTTTAAGCATCAAGAGCACCACGGAAATATCCTACAATAAAAAAGCGGTATTAACATATTTGAAGTCTATGTATACTTACAACTTCATCGTATTCCCGAATGGCTTCTTCAGACGCATTCGTATTAAGAAAATCGTAAGCAAAATTTACTTGTTCGTCGGCTAGATTATCATCGAAATTTTCATCATATTCTTCATCATCTTCCAGATAACTATCCGATTGATTGATAGTGGAATCATCATCAAATGAATCATTAATGTATTTTTCCATGAAATCGGAATGCAAGTCAGAATTAACCGAATCGTTATTATTATCGATCGTTGATCCGTTTAGTGACAAGAGATTGAGCGAATCACCGATTTCCAAATTCTTCATTTGAGCACCATCAATTTGTTTCAATAGTTGTAATTGTTTTAATTGTATTTGTTTCAGGTTTCTCTTAGCGGAAATTTGACGACCATGTCTCAGCCAATGACCATGATTTTTCTTTTTAATTGCCTCTTTATTTCTCTCGAAAGCAGCTTTCTTGGGTTTCATTTCAAATCTAGAACAACAAGAGCATAACAATGTGATTTTGATTACACATTGTTTTATCTTTTTTCTGAAATAGCGTGACAAGTTTTTGTGGAAAAACGAAAAAAACATGTTTTGTTTCTCTTGAATATATTTTAATCAAAATGAAACTTTAGTTATAAAGTTCAACAATATACAAAACAAGAGAATAACCAGCGTATAAACAAAAATAAACAAGAATCAACAAAAAATACAGTTCATTTTTCAAACGTGAAAGACGATTATCCCTGCTGTTGCCAGTAAACATTATTCGTAATCATCCGTGTCATCAATTCCAGTAACTTGTTCCACAATACCATCGTTTTGACCGACCATCATTGAATCTTGTTGTTGTTGGTTCTTCTTTTGTTTGCCACGGTCATTGCGAAGACATCCAACGATACTTTTATGTAGTTTACTCTTGTCGACTTTAAGTGGACCAAAATATGATTGCAAAAAGTCTAAAGAAATGGAAAACACGTGATCAATTAAACCGAAAACGAGGTATGTGTGTAGGATATACTTACTGAGTAGAAGTTCTTCTTTTAAAAGAACACCTTCCGATAAATCGTCCCATTTATTTACTGCTCTTTCATCTTCTGGAACGATTCTCTTGAAAAGTTGTCGAGCACACGATGAGATTTCGACTTTCTTAGTTAGCATTTCACGTAGTTCTAAAACAGGAATTCCTAAGATCTTTGCATCATTTGATAAATTTCCCGTATATGTATATCCAACAGTCAATGTTCGAATTAAATCAGCCAGATGACATATGTAATCGCAAGTAACCTGATCTTTCGGAATTTCTTCAAGAAAAAGGTTTTATTGAAAAGAAAGATGATACAAGACTTTTTACCGATTGTCGTCGACTGTAATCGTTGAATTTCTTTTTCGAGACTTTTAATCATTCGTTTTTGATCATTAATAACTAAAGATAATTCATTGATTTTTTCGATAAAAATATTGGTATCATCTGAATCGGAAACTAAGATCGGCGCGCTTAATGTGCTTCCTACAACTGTTGAGCGTGAAGAATAACTGGGAATACTATCGGAATTTTCCTGATCATTATTGGATTTATCGTTATCGTCGACGAATTCAGCTGATAATTGAGATTCCAACACAACTGGTTTGGCATTCGAAGGTTTTTTTTGTGTTACAACTTGTTTTGTTGATGGTTTCACAAGTTTTTGAGCAAGATTATTCGATTTGTTTGAAGAAATGCCGATGCCAGTGCCAGTGCCAGATGTTACAGCTTTCGTATTCGAAGAATTAACATGAGCACCAGATTGATTCGGTTTTTTGTTTTTATTCGTACACAGATGTTCCTGATAAGCAACACAAGCATCTCGATCACCATCTACGGAAATAAAAGAGAGAAAAGAGAGAGAAAAGAGAGAATACATATTATTGAACAAAAATCTATCGATACATACGCATATAAACAATAGAACCTTCGATGCTGTGTCTCTCTTCGTTTCGAATAATAATCTTTTGATTTAATACCAAACGACCGGATCGAAGTGTTGGCGATAAATCCTCTCGTGAGATAACAATCAAATCACCATTCATCTTGCTTTTAAACAAAATGAAGACATTTAATTGACCGGTGCTATCAGTTCGTTGAATAGATTTTGGTAGATTGGTTGACGTCATTTAATGAATCTAAAAGATTGGAAAAAATATAAATAACTCTAATTTGGAATCGATTAATTCTAAATTATCGTAAGCAAAGCTTTCAAAGAATAAAATAAACAAGAATGCTTATCAATCAGATCATATATGCATGTAACGGTATAGCAAAATTGAAACGGAAACCGTTGTGGTTCACGAATAGAAATGAATTGTCGCTGTTAATGAGTTTCTTATTAAATTAAATTAAATTAAATTAAAAACAATGAATAAAAAAATATCTAAGAATTATATATTCTGACAATTTTTTCTTGAACTATATCTAGTTCCATAATAATTCCATTGTTCAATCTATTGAGAAAAGATGTCGTTATATTGTTGCAAGTTTTCCAGTAGCAAAAATCAAAAAATTAAAACTGAAATGACTAGTTTTGATTATCGGATGTATTGTTTAACTAAGATGATCATTTTCAACAGGAAATATTTAAAAAATGGAAGCAGTATTTTATTCTTTCAGCAAAAAAATTTCATTTGAAGCATTGAAATTTTATGCAATGACATCAAATCGTTCCACTCTAGTACAATAATATTTTTATTTCTCTATCAATTATTTTATCAATCAGTAATATATCATATGTACAAATTTTATTTTCACCAAGACTATCAGATTTAACGTTAGTACTGATGCAACAGCATGGCTCAACTCAAACATAGTGGACTTCGGAATCAGCAGTAAGTGTTCGAATCTAACTGATAGAAAGAATATTTGAGATAGTAGTGGTTTAGTAAGGAAAGTCGCGGTTTATAGGATAAGCGTTTAGATGTGTGTTATAAGATAGTACAGACGACTAGCGACAGTATGATGCATAGAAATATAATATCCATAATATATATTTTATTTTTTAATATGTTTTAGGGCGCGGTTTCTATAACCTGTTTGAACCGCGACATACATAAATACCGGTTTCAAGTGGTTATTCTAAACCGCGAAAGTCAGACCTTTTATCAGGTTTATTGAAACCGCGTCTTCAGGCGGTGTCGGTAAACCTGATAAAAGGTCTGACTTTTGCGGTGCGATTTTACCGCCAAGAATGAATATCTCATAAACCGCTATCAACCGCGGTTTCGTTTCGAAAATTTTTCCGTGGGACTGCAGCCTTATAGGTCTTCGACAGCTTCAATTGTTAAAATATAAAGAAAAAAGTTAATATTGATTTTCTCCAAGACGTAGGACGGTTTTGCTTCATTTAGTACTTCCAGTGCATTTAAGATGATTATAGATGTAAGTCTTTTTCTAAATATAATTTTGAAATGTTTTTGAGTCGAAGATGAAGAAATCGAATAGAATCTGACTAATAACAAATTTTCCTTAAAAATAATAGTGAGCGATCAATATTTTTTTCAGTTGAAAAAACAATTGGATTCATTTTGATTATAACTTTATTTGCCATGATATGGAGTGCACAGGAAACATTCATCTTTCATGACTTTAATAATAATGAGATGTATATTTTTTTCTAAGACATTAGCCAAATTATAATGTTTGTTTCCTTTTATTTATGAACCTCATTGAATATGAGGTGTATATATTAGTTGAAATAGCTAGTCAGAATGTTACGTTTACACAAACGGTTAGTGCGTACAATAATGTCGTGGAAGAAAAATTTNATTTTGACGTTAACATTGATTCAAACAAATCTCTATGCTTACNATGGACCCATTTTGATTAGTCTAGGAACTATTAGTAGTTTAATCAATTCATGCGTTTTTACAAGCAAAAATCTGTGTAAAAACCTTGTTCCATCTATTTTATTGCAGTCAATATTTGTAATATGACTTTAATTTTTGCATTACTATTAATAACAACATTAGTAGTCGGTTTTAATATTGATCCGAGTTCATACAATTTATATTTCTGTCGTTCTCGCTTTTATATATCGAGTATCTTCGCCATATTGAACGCATCGTATTTAATTTTGACTTCAATCGATCGTGTTTTAATTACTTCAAGAAATGCTCAAACAAGTCAACGAAGTACTACCCGTCTAGCTTATATCCGTATTGTCATTATAACAATATTCTGGTCTCTATTTAATATTCATACATTATTTCTTGTGAATATTATACAACCGACATCATTTTTAAACATATTTTACATTCATTAATTAGTATAGTCTTGTATTCAAAGATATTTTAGTTCCTTTAGTAATGATCATTTTAGCAATTTTAACTGTNAAAAATGTTCGTGCTATGACGCATATTACTTGTCAATATCATCATNTATGTTGCATGCAATTTACCACTAGNAAGCATACTATTCTGGCAACAGCTTACTCAAGATTATAAAACTTCTATTGTCGATACACAATTACAAATCTTTCTCAATTATATTGGACTATATATTTCACATATTCCATTTTGCAGCGAAAACATTTCAAAATGAAATTAAAAAACATCTAATCTAGTTCAGTTTTTTTTTCATTTTCTATGTAAAATGCATGTTGTATTCAAGTTTCAAGAATAATAATAAATTATTTCTTATCACTTGTTTGCCATCATGTTATAAAACATTTATCGATTTNTTATATTCCAGAGGAATTCAATTCATTTTTGAGTGTGTTGGATTAAAATGCCAAAAGTATTTGATATTAATGAATCAAAGTCTATTGTAACGAAACACTGGATATATATTGGTTTTGGATTAATTATTTTATTTACAATAACAACAGTTGCTCTTACTGCAGCCACTTTAGGTATTGTTATCAATCGTCTCGAATCAAAGAATGTAACTTCTATCGATAAAAGTGAACCAATTTCATTGGTNGATGGAATCAAAATCGACGATCTCATGAAACATCTCGAACAACTTCAAGTATTTGCCGATCGAAGTAATGGTACACGTGTCATAGGAACTAGTGGATTCAATGATACAGTCGAGTATATTACGAGTCAACTCAAACAACATACGAATTTTATCGTTCAACATCAATATTTTACAGTTCGAAATTTTGCCATTCGAGGAACACCACAATTACAAACACAAATCAATGGAAATATTANTGAACATGTTTATTTGACTGATTTCGCTCAGATTTTGTTTTCATCACATGCTGATTTTGTTTCATACGTTCCAGTAGTATCTATACCAAATTTTGGTTGTTCTGATACTGATTGGACAAATGTATCGACAACAGATGTGATTGCTTTGGTCATACGAGGTGGTTGTTCATATACAGAAAAGTCGAAATTAGCTGAGAAATATCATGTGAAAGGCTTACTGATTTATAATGATGGATTGACATCGGATCATCTTCAACCGGTACAAGGCGTAAGAAATAATTTAAATACAGCAATTCCAGCGTATTTCTTATCGTATGAATTGGGAAAACAACTAGCCAATACAACTGCTAATTCTCGTGTTAGAATGAATATTGACGTGATCGATGTCGAAGGTGTTGCAAATATCTGTGCTGATACACCATCAGGTGATCGAACAAAAACGATTGTTATCGGATCTCATACCGATAGTGTACAGGCAGGAAGTGGTATCAATGATAATGGTAAGAAAACATTGATATCAATCAGTCATTGGATGCATTTTTTGTTTAGGTAGTGGAACAGTTGCTACGTTAGTTTTAGCAATGAATTTAGCTCGTTTATTTCAAACATCTTCGCCGTATCAATANCGTGTTCGATTTTGTTGGTGGGGTGCTGAAGAACTCGGTCTTCTTGGTTCTATCTATCATATTGCTCAAGCTTCTCTATCGAATAATACTGTTGTAGGTGAACGTGTACAAGATTACCTCGTCAATATAAATTGTGATATGATAGCTAGTCCTAATTATATGTTTGGTGTTCATGATGTTTTAACAGCCCCGTCCACGACACCATCACAAGCTCTCTTTGGTACTGAACGACTTGCAGATCTCTTTCGTCAATGGTATAATGAACGCAAACTTCCATGGAGCAATACAACATTAAGTGGTAGTGATTTTATTCCATTTCTAGCTGCAGGTATAGCAGTTGGTGATGCACATACGGGCACTTCGGATCTTAAATCGGCCGATGAACGAGATCGATATTCAACTATGTTAGGTATTGGAAATGGTGGAATAGCTAATGCTGGTTATGATCCATGCTATCATCGACAATGTGATCGAATCACAAATATTAATCTGTTTGCTTTTGAAAAAGTTTCGAAATCAGTCGCATATGCTATTGAATATCTTGGACGATTGAATGATTTAGAAAAATGGCTTTATCCACAAGGTCGATCGACAAATTTCGCCGTACTCAATAAAAATCAATTGTACAATTTTCCAAATGATCCTGATATTATTCTATAAATTCTTCATATATGATATTCTTAGTCTGTAGTTTTCATTATAATAGTGTGCACTTAGATAAATGCGTAAATATAAAGCTTAGCAGTTACATTCGCCTACCATTATAAGTTTGATAAAAATCATTTAATAAAAAAAAAACACGAGGAGTGAAAGGAGAGTTCTTATCTGAATTTGTTATGTTTGATAAATAAGCTGTACTGTTCACAACAATGATGCACGATTCTTCGACTTCAACTCGAGCAAAGAAATTACAAATAGCGCGTGCTAAACTTCGCGATGAAGCTGAATCGGCAGTGATTACAGACAAGGATGACAATTTGAAGGATTATAAAAATAATAATGTTCTTAATGAATTTTCTTTCGATAATTTTCCTCTTGAAAATGTCAATATTATTATTAGTATGGAAATTATATCAAATCTTGTAAATAGACTCAGTTGTCCGTCTTGTTATCTTGTTGGTCAATTTACATGTTCGTGTGATTTTGAAATTTCAATTACCAATTCTAAATAACTNAAACATTCTTCTAATCCACGAATGTAGTAGGTATCAAACGAACTTGTATGGCCACCATGCTAGAAATGTTAAACATATTACCACTAGTTCAAATCGAAAATTGGAATAAATACAATAAAATTTATACAAATGCATTGAGTATTGTCAAGGATAAAAGTCTTGAAATGGCATTTTTATTTTCAGCCGAAGAAGCAGCAGAACAATCATTAGAATATCATGATGAAGAAGGAATAACCAATGTAACAGTATCTATTGATGGTACTTGGCTTACTCGACTTCAAAAGTCTTAGATTTTGAATGTTTGAGTCGTTATTGTCGCGTATGCACTGGCTTGCTTGGTATAAAAGAGTGCGATCCTGAAAAATATCAACGTCTTTTAGCTGAACATATTTAAAGAGGTTGTGAAATCAGTCATTCAGGTTCTTCAAAGGGTATGGAAGCAGCAGGTTAGAGAAGAAAAAAAAAACTTTTTGTTTTAATTTTCTTAATCGAAACTACGAATGTTCAGAGATTGTCAAAGTATTCAAACGATCGGAAACGAAACATTTACTTCGATATACAACATTTATAGGAGATGGAGATGTGAATGATGAACAAGCTTTGGAGACAGTGAAACGAAACTATAATGATGTTAAACTGGTAGATAGTCGTTCGCTTGATGGTCGAAATGGTAGACTAACTGATGCTAAAATTCATCAGCTAATCGTTTACTACGGATCTGCTATTCGTGCGCATATAAATGATTTGGAATCGATGAAGGCTGCTTGTTGGGGTTCGTATTAATTATTATTCTTTTCTCGATANAATTTTCTTGTTTGTTTTGTTTCAGCTGCATTTCATCATACCCATTCTGATTCTGATAGATGTCATTTGTGTCAAAACAAGAGTTTCGATCAGAAAAAAATCTAGTCTTCCATCAGTAGTAATGGATACTATACGTCCAGTTTATGAGAAAATATGCT
>JGI26532J50257_10001279_pt1 | contig 12065 bp, 5 predicted proteins | sample ThiBiot_500_plan_FD_50257 | JGI IMG/M metagenome (IMG submission 50257) | reverse complement strand
ACGTCGGACGGGCTGAACAGGGTGATGTCTTCGCCTTTCAGCAGACGGGTGTACATCAGCTTGTTGATCTGCACGCCGTAGTCCATATGGCGCACGCGGTTGCCTTCCACGCCGCGGTTGTTTTTCAGAACCAGCAGGCTTTCCACTTCCAGGTGCCACATCGGGTAGAACAGGGTCGCAGCACCGCCGCGCACGCCGCCCTGAGAGCAGGATTTTACTGCCGTCTGGAAGTGTTTATAGAACGGGATACAGCCGGTGTGGAACGCTTCACCGCCGCGAATCGGGCTGCCCAGCGCACGGATGCGACCGGCATTGATGCCGATACCGGCACGCTGGGAGACGTATTTCACGATGGCGCTGGAGGTGGCGTTGATGGAATCCAGGCTGTCACCACACTCGATCAGTACGCAGGAGCTGAACTGACGGGTTGGGGTACGCACGCCAGACATGATTGGCGTCGGCAGAGAAATCTTGAACGTGGATACCGCATCGTAGAAACGCTTCACGTATTCCAGACGGGTGTCACGCGGGTAGTTAGAGAACAGGCAGGCGGCCACCAGAATATAGAGGAACTGGGCGCTTTCGTAGATCTCACCGGTTACACGGTTCTGAACCAGGTATTTGCCTTCGAGCTGCTTCACCGCCGCGTAGGAGAAGTTCATGTCGCGCCAGTGATCGATAAACCCGTTCATCTGCTCGAACTCTTCTTCCGTATAGTCTTCCAGCAGATGCGTGTCGTATTTGCCCAGTTCAACCATTTTCACGACGTGATCGTAAAGCTTCGGCGGCTCAAACTGGCCGTAGGCTTTTTTACGCAGGTGGAAAATCGCCAGACGTGCAGCGAGGTACTGATAATCCGGTGCTTCGCGGGAGATGAGGTCTGCCGCTGCTTTAATGATTGTTTCGTGGATATCAGACGTTTTGATGCCGTCGTAGAACTGAATGTGGGAACGCAGTTCAACCTGGGAGATAGATACGTTGTTCAGTCCTTCTGCTGCCCAGTCGAGAACTCGATGGATTTTGTCCAGATTGATACGCTCGGTAGTACCGTCGCGCTTTGTCACCAGCAGACTCTGATTCATGTGGGTTTTACCTGTCCGTGAAATAAAAAATATCCCCCGTTTATCCACAGATCCGTCTTGTGACTAACTCTGTGGATAAATACTACATGTAGGGGGTTTGCGATAAGAAAAACGCTATATGGTGAGTATTCTAGTATCGAATCTTTTCAGCACAAGGGTTGATTTTGGCGTTAAATTGAGGTTGTGAAAGGGTAAAAAAGGCTAAGTCCTCGTACCGTAAGGCCTGGAAGACATGTCAATAATTAAGAAAAAAAATTCAAAATTTGATCGAGTGCTGATTTCTTCAACGGGAGGTCAGAATTGCGCAACATGATGTCGCGCAATCTTTATAAGAATAACGAATGACGTTAGTCGTTTTTGGCGGTGGTATGCAACATATAGTTAACATCTACGCCCGGTGCGAGCTTGAATTTATCGGTCAACGGATTGTAGTGCAGGCCGGTGATGTGCTGCTCTTTGAGCCACGTCTGGTCAACCCAGCCTAACAGTTCCGCAGGCTTGATGAATTTCTTCACGTCGTGCGTCCCTTTCGGCACCATGCGCAGCACATACTCCGCGCCGACAACGGCCATCAGCCAGGCTTTACCGTTACGGTTGATGGTTGAGAAGAAGACCTGGCCGCCCGGTTTCACCAGTTTTGCACAGGCGTGCACCACCGACTGCGGATCGGGAACGTGCTCCAGCATCTCCATGCAGGTCACCACATCGTACTGATGGGCGTGTTTTGCCGCGTGCTCTTCCACGGTTTCCTGCACGTATTCCACCTGAATGCCGGACTCCAGCGCGTGAAGGCGGGCCACCTGGAGCGGTTCAAAGCCCATATCCAGGCCTGTAACATTCGCCCCTTCGCGCGCCATGCTCTCAGCCAGGATGCCGCCGCCGCAGCCGACGTCGAGCACTTTCTTACCGAACAGACCGCCGGAACGCTCCGCGATATAGCCCAGACGCAGCGGGTTAATGCGATGCAGCGGTTTGAACTCACCTTCGAGATCCCACCAGCGGGACGCCACCGCTTCAAATTTGGCAATCTCTTCGTGGTCAACGTTGTGAGCCACCGGGGATTTTTCGGCATTCATGGGCGCTTTTACTCCTTATTTAGCAAGACAAAGGAGTATATCAGGCAATCCCCGTGAATAAAGCGTATAGGTTTACCTCAATCACCTCGGCTGTGTTATAATTTGCGACCTTTGAATCCGGGATACAGTAGAGGGATAGCGGTTAGATGAGCGACCTTGCGAGAGAAATTACACCGGTTAACATCGAGGAAGAGCTGAAGAGCTCCTATCTGGACTATGCGATGTCGGTCATTGTTGGCCGTGCGCTGCCGGACGTCCGCGATGGCCTTAAGCCGGTACACCGTCGCGTACTATACGCCATGAACGTATTGGGCAATGACTGGAATAAAGCCTATAAAAAATCTGCCCGCGTCGTCGGTGACGTCATCGGTAAATATCACCCGCATGGTGATACCGCCGTGTATGACACCATCGTTCGTATGGCGCAGCCATTCTCCTTGCGTTACATGCTGGTAGATGGTCAGGGTAACTTTGGTTCAGTCGACGGCGACTCCGCTGCGGCGATGCGTTATACGGAAATCCGTATGTCGAAAATCGCTCATGAGCTGATGGCCGACCTGGAAAAAGAGACCGTTGATTTCGTCGATAACTACGACGGCACCGAGCGCATCCCTGATGTGATGCCAACCAAGATCCCGAACCTGCTGGTTAACGGTTCCTCCGGTATCGCGGTCGGTATGGCAACCAACATTCCGCCGCACAATATCACCGAAGTGATCAACGGCTGCCTGGCCTATATCGACGATGAAGACATCAGCATTGAAGGGCTGATGGAACACATCCCGGGTCCGGACTTCCCAACGGCGGCGATTATCAACGGTCGTCGCGGTATTGAAGAAGCGTACCGCACCGGCCGCGGCAAGATTTACATCCGTGCCCGCGCCGAAGTGGAAGCGGACGCTAAAACCGGCCGTGAAACCATCATTGTTCACGAGATCCCGTATCAGGTGAACAAAGCGCGTCTGATTGAAAAAATCGCCGAGCTGGTAAAAGAAAAACGCGTTGAAGGCATCAGCGCGCTGCGTGACGAGTCTGACAAAGACGGTATGCGCATCGTGATTGAAATCAAACGCGACGCGGTGGGTGAGGTTGTGCTGAACAACCTGTACTCCCAGACTCAGCTTCAGGTTTCCTTCGGTATCAACATGGTTGCGCTGCACCATGGTCAGCCGAAGATCATGAACCTGAAAGAGATCCTGAGCGCGTTCGTGCGTCACCGCCGTGAAGTGGTGACCCGTCGTACCATCTTCGAACTGCGCAAAGCGCGTGACCGTGCGCACATCCTTGAAGCGCTGGCGGTTGCGCTGGCCAACATCGACCCGATCATCGAACTGATCCGTCGTGCGCCAACCCCGGCGGAGGCGAAAGCCGCCCTGATTTCCCGTCCGTGGGATTTGGGTAACGTCGCCGCGATGCTGGAACGTGCGGGCGATGACGCAGCCCGTCCTGAGTGGCTGGAACCTGAGTTCGGCGTGCGTGACGGTCAGTATTACCTGACTGAACAGCAGGCTCAGGCGATTCTGGATCTGCGTCTGCAGAAACTGACCGGCCTTGAGCACGAGAAACTGCTCGACGAATACAAAGAGCTGCTGGAACAGATTGCTGAACTGCTGCATATTCTGGGCAGCGCAGAGCGTCTGATGGAAGTGATCCGTGAAGAGCTGGAGCTGGTCCGCGATCAGTTCGGCGATGCGCGCCGCACCGAAATCACCGCGAACAGCTCTGATATCAACATTGAAGATCTGATCAAACGCGAAGACGTGGTGGTCACCCTGTCTCACCAGGGCTATGTGAAGTATCAGCCGCTGACCGACTACGAAGCACAGCGTCGTGGCGGTAAAGGTAAATCTGCGGCACGCATTAAAGAAGAAGACTTTATTGACCGCCTGCTGGTGGCGAACACCCATGACACGATCCTCTGCTTCTCCAGCCGCGGTCGTCTGTACTGGATGAAAGTCTATCAGCTGCCGGAAGCGAGCCGTGGCGCGCGTGGCCGTCCAATCGTTAACCTGCTGCCGCTGGAAGCGAACGAACGTATCACCGCCATCCTGCCGGTACGCGAGTACGAAGAGGGCGTGAACGTCTTTATGGCGACCGCCAGCGGTACCGTGAAGAAAACCGCGCTGACCGAGTTCAGCCGCCCACGTTCCGCCGGGATCATCGCGGTGAACCTGAACGAAGGCGACGAGCTGATCGGTGTGGATCTGACCTCCGGTTCTGATGAAGTGATGCTGTTCTCTGCGGCAGGTAAAGTGGTGCGCTTTAAAGAGAACGCCGTTCGTGCAATGGGGCGTACCGCTACGGGCGTTCGTGGTATCAAACTGGCTGGCGAAGACAGCGTTGTTTCTCTGATTATTCCGCGCGGTGAAGGGGCTATCCTGACCGTGACGCAGAATGGTTACGGTAAACGTACGGCGGAAGGGGAATACCCAACCAAGTCTCGCGGCACGCAGGGCGTTATCTCTATCAAAGTGACCGAGCGCAACGGTTCCGTTGTGGGCGCGGTGCAGGTAGACGATGCCGACCAGATCATGATGATCACCGATGCCGGTACGCTGGTGCGTACCCGCGTGTCTGAGATCAGCGTGGTGGGGCGTAACACCCAGGGCGTGATCCTCATCCGTACAGCGGAAGATGAAAACGTGGTGGGTCTGCAGCGAGTTGCTGAGCCGGTGGATGACGAAGAGCTCGATTCCATCGACGGTAGCGTTGCGGAAGGCGATGATGATATCGCGCCGGAAGCCGACACCGACGATGACGTAGCGGATGACGCTGACGAGTAATGTCTCCTGATGCAAAAAAGGGCCGGATTCCGGCCCTTTTCTTTTGCACAAGCAGATAAGTCAACGTTGCGACCTGGCGCGTTTACCGCTACCTTAACCACATTCTTTTGACCCCGACGGCGGAGCCTCGCCCCCTTGAAATACCTCGTCTCCTTTCGTACTACGCTGAAAGTTTCTCGCTATCTGTTTCGGGCGCTGGCGCTCTTGCTTTGGCTGCTGGTGGCCTTGTTCTCGGTGTTTTACATCGTTAACGCGCTACACCAGAAAGAAGCGGAGATCCGCCAGGAGTTTAACTTAAGCTCCGACCAGGCCCAGCGCTACATTCAGCGAACGTCTGACGTGATGAAGGAGCTGAAGTATATTGCCGAAAATCGTCTGACGGCGGAAAACGGCATCCTTGCGCTTCGCGGGCGTAACGACAAAACCGAAGTCCCGGACTTCCAGCCGCTGTTCCCGGATTCCGATTGCTCCACCATGAGCAATACCTGGCGCGGGTCGCTGGAATCCCTTGCCTGGTTTATGCGCTACTGGCGCGACAATTTCTCCGCCGCCTATGACCTGAACCGCGTATTCCTGATTGGCAGTGAAAATCTCTGCATGGCTGACTTTGGCCTGCGCGACGTGCCCGTTGAGCGTGACGATGCGCTGAAAAGCCTGCATGAACGTATTGTGAAATACCGCAATGCGCCGCAGGACGAGCGCGGGAATAACATCTTCTGGGTTAGCCAGGGCCCGCGCCCGGGCGTGGGCTATTTCTACGCCCTGACGCCGGTGTATCTGGGCAATCGCCTGCAGGCGCTGCTGGGGATTGAGCAGACCATTCGTATGGAAAACTTTTTCACTCCGGGCAGCCTGCCTATGGGGGTGACCATTCTGGATGAAAACGGTCATCAGCTGATCTCACTCGCCGGGCCGGATAACCGGTTAAACGTTGAACCGCACTGGATGCAGGAGCGGTCGTGGTTTGGCTATACCTCGGGCTTCCGCGAGCTGGTGCTGAAGAAGAGCCTGCCGCCTTCGTCGCTGAGTATTGTCTATTCGCTGCCGGTGGATATGGTGCTTGAGCGGATACGTATTCTCATCATGAATGCGATTCTGCTGAACCTGATCGCGGGCGGGGCGCTGTTTACCCTGGCGCGCATGTATGAGCGGAAAATCTTTATTCCGGCCGAAAGCGACGCCCAGCGGCTGGAGGAACACGAGCAGTTTAACCGGAAGATTGTCGCGTCGGCGCCGGTGGGGATCTGTATTCTGCGTACCCAGGACGGAACCAACATCCTGAGTAACGAGCTGGCGCATAACTACCTGAACATGCTGACGCACGAGGACCGCCAGAGGCTGACGCAAATTATCTGCGGTCAGCAGGTTAACTTTGTCGATGTGCTCACCAGCACGCACACCAACCTGCAGATCAGCTTTGTGCATTCCCGCTATCGCAATGAAAACGTGGCGATTTGCGTGCTGGTGGATGTCTCCGCGCGCGTGAAGATGGAAGAGTCGTTGCAGGAGATGGCGCAGGCTGCGGAGCAGGCCAGCCAGTCGAAATCCATGTTCCTTGCCACCGTCAGCCACGAGCTGCGAACGCCGCTGTACGGGATCATCGGTAACCTCGACCTGCTGCAGACCAAAGAGTTGCCGAAAGGGGTCGACAGGCTGGTGACGGCAATGAACAACTCCTCCAGCCTGCTGCTGAAAATCATCAGCGATATTCTCGACTTCTCTAAAATTGAGTCTGAGCAGCTGAAAATCGAACCGCGGGAGTTCTCGCCGCGCGAGGTGATGAACCACATCAGCGCCAACTATCTGCCGCTGGTGGTGCGTAAACAGCTGGGGCTCTACTGCTTTATTGAACCTGACGTGCCGCTGACGCTGCACGGCGATCCGATGCGCCTGCAGCAGGTCATTTCTAACCTGCTCAGCAACGCCATCAAATTCACCGACGTTGGCTGTATCGTGTTGCACGTCTGCCGGGCGGGGGATTACCTGAGCATTCGCGTGCGCGACACGGGTGTCGGCATCCCGGCGAAGGAAGTGGTTCGCCTGTTCGACCCGTTCTTCCAGGTCGGGACCGGCGTGCAGCGTAACTTCCAGGGCACCGGACTGGGGCTGGCGATTTGTGAGAAGCTCGTCAGCATGATGGACGGCGATATCTCTGTGGATACCGAGCCCGGCATGGGCAGCCAGTTCACCATCCGTATTCCGCTCTATTCGGCGCAGTATCCGGCAAAAGCGACGGTGGACGGGCTGAGCGACAAGCGCTGCTGGCTGGCGGTGCATAACGCCTCGCTGAATGACTACCTGACGGCGCTGCTTGCCCACAGCGGCGTGAGGGTGTGTCTCTATGAAGGTCAAACACCGGATGTGGACGATGTGCTGATTGCCGACGAGATGCCGGAGCAGCCGTGGCAGGGGAGAGGGGCAGTGCTCTTCTGCCGTCGCCACATCGGCATTCCTGTCGAGCGTGCACCCGGGGAATGGGTACACAGTGTTGCAACGCCGCACGAGCTGTTGAGCCTGCTGGCGCGCATCTACAAAGTGGAGCTGGAAGAGCGCGACGGCACGGGCGGATTGCCGTCACCGGAGTCTCTGGCGTCGGTGAATGACGATATGATGATTCTGGTGGTGGATGACCATCCGATTAACCGTCGCCTGCTGGCTGACCAGCTTGGATCGCTGGGCTACCAGTGCAAAACCGCCAATGACGGCGTGGATGCGCTGAATGTGCTGAGTAAAAATCATATTGATATCGTGCTTAGCGACGTCAACATGCCAAACATGGACGGCTACCGTCTGACGCAGCGCATCCGACAGCTTGGCCTGACGCTGCCGGTAGTGGGCGTAACGGCGAACGCGCTGGCGGAAGAGAAACAGCGTTGTCTGGAGTCAGGCATGGACAGCTGTCTGTCGAAACCGGTGACGCTGGACGTGCTGAAGCAGACATTGTCGATTTACGCGGATCGCGTGAGAAAAACCAGAATATAAAAAAGGCCCGTAAGGGCCTTTTCGTTTTTTCACCCTCTCCCCGCGGGAGAGGGACGGGGTGAGGGCATCAGGCCGCACACCCGTCCGGGATCAATCCTTGTCCGTTGCGCTCAGCGTAACGGAGGAGAGATAGTTCAGCAGAGCAATATCGTTGTCCACGCCCAGCTTCATCATCGCTGATTTCTTCTGGCTGCTGATGGTTTTAATGCTGCGGTTCAGCTTCTTGGCAATCTCGGTTACCAGGAAACCTTCTGCGAACAGGCGCAGAACTTCACTCTCTTTCGGGGACAGGCGTTTGTCACCGTAGCCACCCGCGCTGATTTTTTCCAGCAGACGAGAGACGCTCTCAGGCGTGAACTTCTTGCCTTTCTGCAGCGCAGCGAGCGCTTTTGGCAGATCGGTCGGGGCACCCTGTTTCAGCACAATCCCTTCGATGTCCAGATCCAACACCGCGCTCAGGATCGCCGGGTTGTTGTTCATGGTCAGAACAATGATCGAGATATCCGGGAAGTGACGCTTAATGTATTTGATGAGCGTGATCCCATCACCGTATTTGTCCCCAGGCATGGAGAGATCGGTAATGAGCACGTGCGCATCAAGCTTTGGGAGGTTATTGATCAGTGCTGTAGAGTCTTCAAATTCACCGACTACATTCACCCACTCGATCTGTTCAAGTGATTTGCGAATACCGAACAGTACAATCGGATGGTCATCGGCAATAATTACGTTCATATTGTTCATGTATAAGGCTACCTTGCTACAGCAAGCTTTTGACGTAGGCGTCAATGTCGCTGATGTATTTTTCAATGCCAGAGGCATCTTTCTCACGAATTAGATGTTCCAGCGTTTCACATAACTGCTTGCCGGGAACCAGATTAAGCATGGCAAACACCCCTTTAAGCCGGTGTGCTGTCTGTGCCAGCGCTGCAAAATCATTCGCAGCGGACTCAGTATACAACCGCTTAACATCATCTGGTACTGTATCAACAAAGAGTGAATAGTATCCGCTGGCGTGAAGCTCGGCATTTTCATTGCCGCCTAACGGTGACTCCGTTATCTCTTCCTGCGCCAGCTGCTCTTCTATTAGTTGTAGTACAGCTTCCTGCATCGCATTGCTTATATTAAAGTTGACGCGCAGCTGGCCAGGGCCGATTTTCCGCACGCCTGACTCATCATCGCTTAAAAGCAAGCCGGAGGCAGTAAGATTAGACGGATTATCAGTTAAAAACAGATCAAATTCTTGACTTGCAAGTCTTTCATCCGGCGTGATGCAGGCCGCTCCCCAGTTTTCTAACTGACGAACGACAATATTGCGGATCTCGTTCGAGGTCACGTCGACCATCACCACGACATCATCCAGCAGACGTTCCTCATCTTCTTCCTGCGGATTGGCCGCCATTTTCACGTGCAGAGAATAGCGGGTGCCGAGGGATTCACGTGCTTTGATGTTCAGGTGGCCGCCGAGCTTACGCGCCAGCTGATCGCACAGCCAGAAGGTCAGGGCATTGGCCTTGCCGTAGCGATCGCTCTGCGTGTCATTCAGGAACGGGAAGTGCAGATTATCAATTTCACTCGTTGTGACGCCTTCCCCGGTGTCCAGGATGCGGAACGTCAGACGGTCTTCTGCTGACTCCTCGGTGCTGACTTCAAGGGTGATCTTGCCGATCTGCGTGGTGGTCACGGCGTACTGAATAATCATCAGCAGAATGCGGCGCAGCGCTTCGCGATCGCCGTGGCGTTCGTCATTCGCAGGGAGATTGTTATTGATCAGCAGCTGCAGCCCTTTGCGCTTGATGACGGGCAGCACTTCCGGCACCACTTCATCGATCAAATCCTGAATGGAGAAGAGGGCTGGCGTTCCCTTCCAGAAATCATTCTCCAGCATGTTCGCCAGCTGGATCTCATCAACCATTCTGACCAGCGAATCGGCCTGGCAGGCAAGCTGGTGGCTTTCAGAGGTGTTTAGCGCCGCCGCCTGGGTCGCCAGCGTTTTTAACGGCTGCTTGAAGGCATCGCCAATGTTCTGCATAAATGCGGCGCGCCCCTGCTGGTTTTTCTCATACAGCCTTTGCGCCTGCTTGAGCTTCTTATTGACCAGCACTTCGCGATCCTGGTCGCGAATAATGAAGATTTGCGTGCGGGGAGCCACCTGGCTGCGGAACTGACGGATCTCGTACAGTTCATTGTTGATGGTTGCCTGAATCACCCCCTGGTGTTGATCCGCCATGGTGGTGATGTTCTGCAGGTTAAGGTGCGGCAGCAGATGGTCGGCAATTTTATTGCTCATCACCGTACGATTCGCCTCCTGGTCGTGAACCAGGACCCCAAGCGGCAGCACGGAAATAATCTCTTCATTCAGTGCACGTAATACGCGCAGCTCGTTGCTGGTGCCGGCCGGAACCGCAGAGGCGTCGCTCTGACGACCCGTCTGGAAACGGAAGGTGCTGTAGCCAAACAGGGCCAGCGCCAGCAGACCGATATTCAGCAGCAGAGGCAGCAGGATATTTTGCAGGGTGTCGAGCAACAGCGTGCCAAACGGTACCTGCCACACCAGGCGCATACCGGTCGAGTTCAGCGATGAGGCAATTTCGATTTTCGAGCCGTTAAAGGAGATCGATACGCTCTCTGCGGCCTCTTTGTCAGACGCCGCACGCATGTTCTGGGTGCTGGTGTCTGGCTCCAGGCGGAAGCTGTCGAGCGGCATGTCCGGCGGGATTAAATCATTAATCGGTAAATCGAAGGCCACTACCGTCGCCAGATGTCCGGGCTGGTTGAACGTGGTACGCAGGGTAAAATAATGGCCGTTTTGCCAGGCCAGACGACGCAGGGAAGAGAAACTCTCACGTTCATCAAGGGCGTTCGCCTGCTGCAGCATCTCTGCCCGGCGGGAATCGACGATGCTGCCCACGGTTGTCTCTTTAAAGCCGGACGAGAGATCTTTTAACGGCAGCGTTGAGATCAGGATCATGCTGTTATCCTGACCGTTCAGATAATACATCGACCACGGAACCGTTTCGGCACCCCAGAGGGTATCCAGGTAGGTCGAAATACGCTGCGTCATCTCAAGCGTCGCGCTGTCGTGAGAACCGAAAATAAGAGCCTCGGTCTTACGCTGCGGTTTTTCGAGATAATAGACATCCTGCTTAAGCCGCGTCTCCTGAAGTCCATCCCCGGATGAGGAGGTCGGGGCTGCCGCGATATTGTCGTAAATCTGCCAGGTGGCGTAGCGCCAGGTGTCTATGCGCTTGTGCACGGCATGGGTGATATCAACGACCTGATAGCTCTTATCCTTCAGCCAGGCGTTAACCGCGCTTTGTACCATCACCCCCATGGTGACTAACAGCACAACGATCAAAAGAAGAAAGAAACGGGTGATGCTCCCGGGGAGGAGGGAGAATTTGCTCGGGGCGGTAGTTTCAGTCTGACTCATTGATATATTTAACCCGTTATGGTCGTGCTCTGTGGCGATAGGGCAGTATAAAGGGTAATAACTGAATTTCCAGCGCGACTGTCCGGGAAGAGGCGACTTTTTCTCCGGACAATATCGGCGGCGGGGAGTGCAGAAAACATGTACAAACTCGCCATGCACGTACAAATAATCGACCCACGCCGTCAATAAATAGCACGAATTAACAAGAAATTAAGTTTTTGCACCAATTTATGGACTTCGGAGAATACCCGACGAGAATTTAGTTAATAGTCGTTACAATTACGGTGCGGTAGCACAAAAAAAGAGAAGTTACGTAAAGAAAGGTAAAAAAAAACCGAATGCGAAGCATCCGGTTCAATTAGGGATAAACAGACATTCAAAACTGAATGACGGTAATAAATAAAGTTAATGATGATAGCGAGAGTTATTTTAGAGATTAGCTGCGATCTTGTTTTGTCATTCAGTGCTGTAACGCACTTTATTGCAACTCACTGATATTTATGGGGTGATTTTTCCGTTTGATTATAAGTGCTAATTTTATAAGCTATTTGTGCTTTGTAAAAGTTCCTTGATATTTACATTTTGAAACATGTTGATGGATGAATGAAACATCTTCAAAGTTTTCGTATCATATTCGCATTGGATTATTCTGTAATTTTGAGGAGAATGAAATTGCCGACTGGTTAATGAGGGTTAACCAGTAAGCAGTGGC
>JGI26532J50257_10001278_pt1 | contig 12071 bp, 13 predicted proteins | sample ThiBiot_500_plan_FD_50257 | JGI IMG/M metagenome (IMG submission 50257) | reverse complement strand
AAAAAATCTTGCTTTTAAAGTTCTACATAATTGAACAGTTGACTCCATCTAGTGGATTGGCAGGTCCTCTGAAATAAATATTTGAATTAATAAAAAAAAAAAGAAAACAAAAAGTCATTCGAAACGGATAGCAAGCAAGGCAAAGCAAGAAAACAGATAAATCTCGNTAGACATCCTTGATGGCAAGAACGGCCTTGTGACAAACAAAGAATCAAGCCGATCAATAACGNGAAATAATACCTACATGACAGATTTCACGGTCAAATTTATTGATAGGTCCGTGCTGGTCCTGATATTACTGATCCACCGGCTGAACCAGCAAACGACGGCTGAGAATAAACGAGACCAGATGGTGCGCTTTTCGCTGGTGCAGTCGACGACTCCGATGATCTAGTCGAACTGCTTGTGTCCGATGTATTAGCAATCTTTCCACTTGTGTACGGAGTTTGAGATCCGAATAATGTTGGCGGTACGATCGGATTACTCGATGGATATCCGCCAGGTCCTGGCGGAAGATTTGTCGATAGGGAAGGAAATGCAGTTCGTGGTGGTGGCGGAAGTGTCGAGAATGACGGAGGTGAAACTCCCGAAAGTCTAGGCAATGGTACAGATCGAACTGGTGGTGGATCGACCAGAGTAAGAGGCAGTTGTGGAAATGTTCGATTGACATTTGACACTGGCTGTTTCAAGCTGGCTAATACTTGTGCACGTTGCAGTANTCGTTGTCGCATTTGTTCCATATTATTTAATTTCGATGGAGCATTCGCTGTTCGCATAAGATTTCCACCGGACATAATTCCTGCCGAACCGGGTGATTGAAATGGAATAAGTAGACCACCAGGAGTAAGCGGTACAATTGGTAATGATGTTGATGGTTGAGAACCATCGATTAATAAAGGACTACAAACATGAGATTATCGATTTCGAATCGTGATCAATCAGTAGAATGTTTTTTTGCTCAGAAGAAGAAGAAGAAGAAGAGTCGCTCAATATGCAAAGCATAAGCGAAAAGCATGGTCATGCGATGGATATAGTTGTTAGAGTTCGGAGAATAGGATTTACCTTGCTGTCGATGCTAATGGTCGAACAATTTGTGGACTACCTGCAGCAGCCAAAGGAACAGGCACACCAACTCGATTAGCAATAGTCTGAAAACGAACAAGTCATTGTTTTTTTTTATNGNATATTTAAATGAAAAGATTTGATTACTCGGACAAGAGCATGTTCAAACATATGTGGACCTTGTGTTTGTCGCGTGGGAGCATACGAGGGTTGACTCAATGCAACAACGGGTCGTTGTGCAATGGATACTTGTTGATTTTGAATTGGTATGACAACAGGATCGTACGGTCGTTGATAGAGAATTTGTGGACTTGCTGAAAGAAAAAGAAGGCAGATTTCGAAGAGAAAATGTTTTCTTTNTTGTATTATATTCGACCTTGAATAATTTGTGGTTGAACACTTTGTATTGCAGGTACTTGGACTGTTTGAATAACTTGCGGAGTTGCTGATGATATTTGAAGGAACTGTGGTGGTTGACTTTGAACGAGCTGAATCGAAGGTGACGCTTGAACTTGAGGAATTTGAATAATTTGTAATGGTTGAGTTTGGACTTGTACTGGTTGTTGTTGTTGTTGAATAATAATCTTAGTAGGTTGCTGAATTGCTGGTTTCGCTATGCAAATAAGAGGATTTTGATTGATAGTCGCCGTTGATGTTGAACATGCATCACTACACAAAAATATTTGTTGTTGTTGTTGTTGTGGCTGTTGTTGCGGTTGAGCAACTACAACGATTGGATTTGACTGTGATACACACTTCAATAGAAGATTGAGATTCTTATTAAAATGTTTTAGCTTTTCTTACACAGGATGTGCATGTACAACTAACAGTGGTCGGTGGAGCACAACAACTCTCTTCACTGATGAATTCTTGAACGTTACTTGTACTATTAATAATTGTTGGAGTACATTGACTGCAACCATGAGATGAACAATGTTCCACTTTAGTTTCATTTTTAGCTGCTTTACGTTGGGATATTAATTTATTTTCAATTGAATGGAGCAGAATATTTCCTTTTGTTGTTGTTGTTTTCTTGAAAAGAAAATTATCATCAATTGCAAGAGACAGGAAAAAGAAGACATACAGGTTCTGATTTTTGATTTGCTGTAATTGAAGATGTTTCTTGTTGAATATCAGCATTTTTATATTCACGAATTATGGTAACGGGTTTTTTTGGNTTATTACGACGATGATGATGATTACAATGATGTTTACATTTACGATATCGTTTTGATACTGTCGATGTTTTTTTTATTGATTTTTTCTGTTCATCTGTTGACAATGCCGAAATCTAAAGAAAAACAAAAGCAGAAATTATTAAAATTTCAATTCTTTTGTTTTGCTATCTTTACTGTTGATAATATATCCGTACTCATTTCAATACTTTTACACTGATCGTCTCTATCACTTGTATGCATCGACGAATTTAATGTCCATGAAGAATAGTTTTTCGACATATTTATAGACATTTATATTTCACTCGTAGAACAGAGAAGAAAAAGACACCTGAATCGATTATTTCAATGTAGTTCATGAAAATACATATTCATGTTTATGATCGTTTACAATGATATCAAAATGAAGGCTACATAGATATTTGCCATACGAATGCATAGAGAAAAATCAAGGATGAAACACGAGTGTGTGTTTTGTNTTTGATTCACAATCAAATATTCGTTTCATCAGAAACAAAACGAAATATAGATGCTCATTATATCCAATAATTTTCTCGTTGACATTGAAAATAAAATTGTTTGGCCTTGATAATAATTTACTTTTTGATATTTCGTTCAACGCAATAGAACCAACGCCCCCAAAAAAGTATCTGCCCTTCTTTTCCTTGTTTTATTTTCTCTTTTTTTCGTTTTCCTTAACGCAATCAAATATTGATCTAATCGTCATGAAAATAAAAGACAACAAAACAACATATTTATCGTCATATGAACGTGTTTAAATGTGCGTTACTCTATCCTGTCTCTGTCGAAAATCAACAAAACTTTATTTCCATATCATCCTCGTTCTTTTTTTTTCTTTCTCTTGACGGAAATGTTTTTGTTAATTAGAATGTGAATAACTAAATCGCTCTATGATGTCCTATTACTCATGTTGTTTTATTCTTAGATAAACAGAGGAAATGAAAGCTGCCAAAAAAAAATATGTCAGATATTTATTTTTCTTAATCGTAATAACATCAGTCAAAGAACAAGTTCATCACCACAAACGAGAATGAATTTCTCATTAACAGACAAACGTATCGAAACAGCGATTACACTAACGAATAGAATATTTCCAATAATCGTATTAATCTTAGCAACATTCGGCAATTCGTTATGTTTTCTTGTTTTTTGTCGACCCAAATTTCAGAAACGTCTCACTCGTACGTCATCGTTCTGTTTGCGTATTCTATGTATAAATGATTCCATACTTCTCTATCTGTTTGTCATCGATATTCTATTAAAAGTCTACACAGATCCATCAATACGAATTTACTTTTCGCCGGTGACATGTCGTGTATATAAATTTATTCGTTATTCATTTTTGGACATGTCTGCTTATTTACAATTAGGTTTGACTACCGATCGATTCATATGCTGTGTTTATTCAACGTATTATGCACGTTGGAAAAAGAAAAACTATCTATTCTATCTATTATTAGCTGCAGCTATATGCATTCTTGCGAAAAATCTGTCGTTTTTATCTACATTATACGGTTATTCAGGCAAACATAAGAATCGTATAGTAACAAAATGTTCAGTTATAATCGAAGCAAAAAAATTCGCACTCTACATGGCCTATGGTCAATCATTGATCGATGTGGTTTTCATAACTTGTATACCGTTTTTTCTTATTGTTTATTTTAATTCACGAATTTTACGCGAAGTCATACGTTCACGAGCGCAATGTTGGACAACATTGACGAGATTAATACATCTCACACCAGGACAAACAGTTGTTTTGACAAGACATCATGCCAAAAATCGTCGNCTTCATTTAACCTTTGCGCTCGGATGTATATCGTTTGTCTTTGTACTTAGTACGGCACCGTATAAATTTTTTAAGGTTGTCGAACGAATGGATAAAGTCGATCGTGATCAAGAAAAACATGGCGCATCGAAAACAGTTCACATGCAATTAGCTGAGATGATTTTTGAAAGTCTAGAATATTTATCTTGTTCGACACCTTTTTTTGTTTGTTTCACGACGTCGAGTATGTTCAGAGAAGAATTAAAACATATTTTTCAATAAAAATCTACATGTATATTGACTGATTCGTTTTATTTTTGTTTTTTTGAATAATTTAAATAATGATTCATGAGCCAATTGAACTGATGTTTGTCATTCGCTTTAGTCGTGTATTTATTTAGGATCGAAAGAATTAGATCGAATAAATCTAATCATCAGTAAAATATTAGCAGTCATATCTTTTTTTGTACGAATAATGTGGAAGGTAGAGTCAATATTTTTTCTATTATTATTTTTAACTGAGATTTTTAAAATCAATGGTTTAATGTACTCAACAACACCTGTGCCAGGATGTTGGACGACGCTTACTGCCGAAACTTTAACATTTTCCTGTTCAACTGGAAGTACACTGCGTAGTTTTGATACGAATATTATTTTTAATCGAAGTTCTATCAATACACTACAAGTCACAGGACATGGCGGAAAAGGACCATTAACATCAATTCCTGAGGATGTTTGTCTTTTTGAAAATTTGACTGTAGGTTGAAATTAAAAGTTTTCATTTCTTTTTCTAATTCTTTAATTTAGCAATTGATTTTACTAAATAATCAATTAACTACTGCTGAATTTAATTTTTCACACTCATGTCTACCTCAACTGAGAGTTCTCAATTTGTATCAAAATTATCTCGAAGAAATTCCTGTAAAATGGATTTCTCAAATGTCTAAACTCGAAAGCATTACTCTTTCATATAACAATCTAACTAAAATTCCATATAAACTCTTCGAGAATCTTCCGAATCTTAAAGAAATCTATTTATCACAGAATCAATTGGAAACATTTGAACTATGGTTATTTCAACTGACACCTACGATTTACTATTCATATAATCCAGTAAAATATTTCACAAATATTGAACAAATCGATCTATCAAAATCTAAATTTTCTTCTTTGAATAATATCATTTTGACCAATATTCCGACAACGATTAGTTTTGATGATGGAATTTTCGAAATGGTTAATCGATGTGAAGAAGTTCATTCACTGATAAATAACACAAATCAATCTCTCATGCGAATACTATCTATCCTTCATGATAAACATCCAAATCTCCTCAATTGGACTTGTACGTGTGAGCAGTATTACTTAGGAAGATATATGTTAGCTCATCAATCAAGTGACACTTCTACATCATGGAAATGTTCAACTATGTCATTAATGACATTCGATCAAATGTGTCCAAATCAAACATCGTTTAATACGAAAAATGTTTCACCACGACTTTGTCAAATTTCAAATTCATCCGAACATGTAAATGATACAATCGAATGTTCGAATATCGATTGTTTATTAAGAAAAATATACAGCCAAGTAAATGTTTGATAAGAAAATAATTGTCAAATCTATTCTTTCTATTTCAGTTGAATAAAACGATGTTCATTGATCAAAATTCGGTTCATACATTCGCCGATATTGTCTATAGATCCGATATAATTTTACAATCCATATCTAATCCAATAGTAGATACTTCCATTGAAAAAATATCTCAAAATATAATCCAACGAATCGAAAACTTTCTCGAATCGATCACTATTCCGATAAATCTAACTCGAAATACGATTTCAATATTAAGTCTTCAAAAGAACAGTACAATCAATTCGTATTCTCAAAACAGACTCAATAACACATCAATATCTTATTCGACAAACGCGTTAACTAAGAATTTCACCACTTCAATCACGTTCGAACAAGCTGCTTTTGAATATTTAAATGAATCTGATGTTTACACATTTTATTATCTTCCAATAGTTTTCTTTCGATTGGCACAAATTACCAATCGTGATATTATCATCATCGAACCGATAGTCGGTCTACATTTTCCAAAAACAATTCCCTATTTAATCAATCTTTCATTTACTGATATCGAACGATCGAATGGTGACTATTCATGTGTATTTTGGGATACAAATCAATGGAATCCCAATGGTTGCAAACATTCATTTAATTCTAAAGTTAATCGACATTTCTGTTCATGTAATCACACGACTTCATTTGCATTAATATTTATTCCTCATAAAACAATTGACAAAACCTACATCCCATCGATTACGATCGCTTTCGTATCGATTGTTTGCTTTTGTATATCAATTATTTTATCGATTTCTCGACAGACAGCATATTTTCGTCATCTATCAGTATTAAACATATTCACTTTATTCAATTCGATGGTTTTATTTCTTCTCTTCGGAGTTATTCTCATTCAAGGATATCAATCATCTCGAAAATTTCACGGCAATTGTTCAATGTCTCAGAAGAATCTCGTTGTTACAACGTATTTCTTTTTACTACTCACATTTGCAAGCAAAACTCTACTTGGTATTTGTTATTTTTTGACAATCATTTTTCATTTTATATTCATTCAATGTGCGTCGATGTCAACGCATTGGTTTTATTCGGGCATAGGTTTTGTTGTTACAATTGCATTCGTACCAACAATTATTCTTCGACAATCGATGAATTTATTTCAATCGTATCAAGGTATTTGTTGGTTGAGTTCATTCATTGTCTTTCGATTTATTTCAATTCCAATTTTGATTTTTATCGGCACGAATTCATTGATTATCGGAATAATAACAGTGCGTCTATTGAAATTTGTTTTTCAACGAAAGACAATGAAGATTATTGAACGACGATTGATGATTTCGACAATGATTTGGCTTTCATTGTGTATTACANTGGGTCTTGCATGGATTTTTGGACCGTTTCTAGATCTTTTAGTTGTCGATAAAGATCAAACATCATCTATTGTTCAATTATGGATATTTGCAATTTTCTTTGGACTCGAAGGTCTATGGGTATTAATAGTGAATATTATTTTTTATGTTAATCAAAAATTGAATTCGGAAAATCGACAAAAATAAATCAATCGATAGTGTTTGTTTTTTCTTCGAAATTTATTATCAATAATTTACATAAAATTAACCCTGAGTTTTCGAAAAAAAAAATAATAAAAACAATAACAAATGTGAGCATTACTCTGTAACAACAATCTACTAATGATCATGATGAATTAATGCTGTTGTGACAGTCGATGCTTCTTGTGAATCTTCATCGACAGGATCCATACGAGGTGGTGGTGGTGGAGGAATGTTTTGTACAGGACGAGATGTTTTTGATTTTTTTCTTCGTATTTTCTTTTCTGAATGTTCACTCGTTGTTGTCGATGTCACACTTGGTGCTCTAGCAGTAGAATGTTTCGGATATGTGAACGGAGATTGTGTTGGCATTCGAGGAGTTTTTCCTGCGGCTGTAGTTGGTGTTGGTGGAGCTTGTTGTTGTCGAGGAGCTGGTGTGATTGTTTGTGGTGCAAGAATTGCTGCCGTTGATATTTTATCGTTTGTCATCTGTGGTGATGAAACATCATAAGCATAACAATGACGATTTTTCTTTTGAATTTTATCGATTTTTCCTTGACGCCATAATTGTAAATGTTGATCGAGACTCATTTGCGTACGATAGGTCGCAACATTAGCTACAGATGCATCGTCCAACGGATAACCAGCTGTCGACGGTGGAGCTTCTCGAAAGCCCGACGGTGTCATATATGTTCCTTGAACTCCTCCTCGTGATCTTAAACTTATTGATGAAGGTGGCTGAACAATCGTATCAGGTATTGGACGAAAACCTAAACTTCCACCACTTTCAGCCGCAACTGTGGCTGCTGGTGTTTGATGTGCATGACCTGAGATAGTTGTTGGTGGATGCGATGGTGTTGTTATATGTACAACAGTTGACTGTTGAGTATTAGCATCATATAACATTTGTGCACGAATAGCCATGTATCGTTCGGCTGGACTTGATGGATATTCTGCAGGTGGTGAACTTGGAGATTGTACATGAGCAGCTTGTGAAGATCCAGTTTGAGCTGATACTGTCGATATCGCTCGTTGAAATCTGAAAATAGAATAAGCATCATTTGAAGTAGAGAAATTAATTAAACTAAAAAAACAGTAAATTTACTCGAGTTCTGGTCTCGCCGGTTGATCAGCAATTTCAATGCCTTGTGGTTGCATAGTTTCTCTTTCTTCTAATTGAACTGTTGGTTGAACAAATGGTTGTTCACCAAAACGTACACTTCTTTGCAAATGTAAACGAGTCAATCGTCCTGGTATGTCTTTTCTGAGATCAAATAACCGATAGTTTCGAATCAATGTGTACAAAAGAAACCAACGAAAACGTAATTGTTTTCGTTTTCGAATTCGTTGTTTTTCGACATCGTCCGGTGATTCTGTTGATCGATCATGTACAGATGCAGTTTCTTGATCTAATAAACCATTTTCTTCATCAGTCATTTCATCTGTATCATCACCTTGTTTTGGTTGATTTGTTGAATGTGAAATTGTTTCGANTGCTGTCATTTTCGAGTAAATTGGATTGGTTACACTCGGTTGACTTGATACATTGGTTATTTCTGAATAATGAGTACTATCGTCATTCGGATTTGTTGAGCTAGTGGACGTATTTGTCATATGCGATCGATTGAGTGTTAACGGTGGAGTTTGTTGTTGAGCATTACGATAGGAAATTGAGCGTAGAGTTTGCACGTTTGTTGCTGAATTGTACGATGGCGGACAATAGACAGACATTCGTTGAGCAGAATTATCAATTGTTTTTGATTTGTTTATTTCTTTTTCTTGTAAATCGGATGGTTTGTCTTCATGAACAATTATAAGATCTTCTGTCGACGATATATCATCACGAGGCGGAACAGGAGGTGGAAAACCTGTGGAAACATTGGCAGGAGTATTTGACGTTGTATTTTGCTCTTCATTGGATAAATTTTTCGATTGAGGTCGGTTGTTTCGAGTCGATGATGCTCCTCCGCTCGTTGAAAAAGTTGGTTTTTTCGTTCGAGCATTGTCTATACGTCTATAGACAACTGCTGTTGTTGGATTTAGTTTAGCTATGTTCATATCACTATCGAGTTCACTTGGTGCAATACAACATTCATCGGCATAACAATGTTTCGGTCGTCGTTTTACAATATCATCGTATAATGAATAACAAAATGCTATCGAAAATCAAATTCTACTTTGTGAGCACTAACAAAAACAAATTCTCTTACCGAGCATTACTGGATTTGTGTACGTTACTTCCATATGTAAATACGAAACATATGCTGCGAATCCGATATCTACGTACAAAAATCTCTCTTACAGAAGTACTGAAAAGTAATTTTTGACTTTAAAATCCATACCGTATCGTTCCAATGGCCGTCCTAGAAAACTCCAATCTAATCTAGCCATAAAAACTATATTTAATAAAGTTGCTTTGATTAATCGAATTATGCAAGACGCAATACCAATAAAACAATCTAAATAAATTACCATAAGAATTTCTGTAATTTATCGAGATTGTCAATTTTTTTCCTACCGGCAAAAAAGCTGAAATAGACAAATATTGCATAGGTCTTTCGACTTCGTAGATTTAATTTATCATCAAGCTTCGGAATGAATAGAAATTTGCCTGCTGACTGTATGCATAACATTTTCAATAAGTAAATAATCAAAATCGGTACGACAATGCTTAATACAATTTCAATTGCTCGTATTTGTAATGAAAGTATTTTGAAAGCAATAAAAATCAAAAGAATAACATGAAAACAAATAACAAAACCCCACGCCATGTAACCAACGAGAAAACCCGAATAATGAACAGAATTCGATGCAATTGCACTTGGTCGAAAGTTTTTTGCCGGCGGAATTTCATAGTAAATCCCTTGATATAATTGTATCTTATGTTTCTTATAATTTTGCATTCCAATAAATAATTGAAATGCAAAAATTAAGCCTGTTAAGATCGCACTAACGATGATCTCGTTTTTGACAGAAAATGCACCAAGATCTAAATTGAATTTCAATGAATACTTTTTGTTTTTCGTCGTGTTTATTCTATCGATCTTACCGACGTTGAATGTTGTTTCTAAATAGAGTTTCAAAAACGAGACATGTCCTGTTGTACGTGTGACATAGAGAAAAACGAATGTACAAGCAAGATAATAGAGAAATACGACGGCAACCATGTAAGTACACATAGCCATGGTTGTAAAACGAAAGTCATCATCGAAATGATAGAAATATTGAATGAATTTTTTGATTTTCGATTGTTCAATTTGATTTTGTAGTTCAAGTTCGTGTTCGTGATCATCTAAATCATCGCTCTTTGTTTTATGAACAGTTCGACGACGTAAACGATCATGATTTCGACGAAATAGTTTGGTTACATAGTATTTTGCAAATTCCGATTCGTCTAATTCGACAATTGGCGATGACCATATGCTCGAACCTTTTCGAAGCGGTCGATAAATCGAATCGTACGCAAATCGAACACATAGTTCTGCACTAATATATGAAAGAAATGCAAAATGAGGAACATTTTTNAATAGACCATAGATAATAAACCAAGTGCCGAGTTCCTAAAACAAGGAAACTTATTCATTCTTTTGATAAATGATTTTCAATNGTTTATTTTTACATTTCGAAGTTTAGCTTCTTCGAAAGCAGTATATTTTCCCGAAAGTGGCAAGAAGCCCATACATGAACCTTCTCGAAAGATGGTAAAACCGACATTGGCAATAATATAGACGCAAACGAGCAATCTCGAAACAAGATTTCGTAATTGTAATGAAGCAAGCACCGGATAATAACGGAGACTTAAGAAAAAAAANAGCGAAAGANTAACTTTTTCTTCTTCTTGATGAAATTCAAATTACCCGACAATGATGACCAGTCCAATTCGTTTGAGTAACTCGAAAAGTATCGCATGTTCCAATGGTTTTCCCGCATTGAAAAGTAATTCTTCGAAGATTTTCAATACTTCGAACGCAAGAATACCGAATACTGTTGCTGTAGTAAATCGATTTGCCGTACGAAATGGTTCTATGGGTGGAATCACACCTAATCAACATTGATATTTGATTATTTATTTTTGTTGAAATTTGTTTTTATTTACCTGGTCGACCATCAAATCTATTCAAACACGCCGTATCGCGTTTAATCGACCATGAAAATAGGAAAATTAGTCCAAATGCAAATGGAGCAAANATAATATTTCCTCGTCGATAATCAGATATACGTGCACATTCAGTTACTAATCGTATGGTTTCATTTATGGACAGCTGTTCATGTTCACTGAACTTATTATATCCAAATGAAAAATAGTACATAACCGTTGTGATAACAAATAGAATTGTAAGAAACGCAATTGTTAGTCCGCCAACCCAAATATAACGAACGAGGTTACGTTTAACTGGACTTAGTAAAGGATTTGTTGTGTCTGGTAGACTAAATAGTGCGGAAAAAAAACACTTGGAATTAGGAAATTATGTTTTTTTTATGTTTGTTAATCAAAAGAGNAAAAGCAAAACAAGTGAAATCTAGTTCTCAGCGATGATATTTTAATATGTGTTAATCAAATTTTATTTTTCTTGAATCAGTAAATGCCTACGTTAAATATTGTTTTATAAGTCGTCTAAGATAATATTTCAATGAAAATATTGAAGATTAATTTTATCTTCGAAGAAAGACTCATTTGAACTTACATAATGCCTTGTAGTTGTTGAACAATAGTTTGACGACGTTGTTGATTCTTATCATCAACATCCGTTCTATTTTTTTTTTAAATATAACAAATTCCATTTTATTATTTTTGAAAAAGAAAAAAATNATTACTTTTCATTTAATACTAGATTTTGTTTATCATCTTTCATATTTTTACAGATTAATCTTCGCAGATAATCAAGTACTTTACAAAGTCTATTGAAAACA